>R03__coassemble_1080_pt1 | contig 13601 bp, 9 predicted proteins | sample R03__metabat2_high_PE_063 | metagenome-assembled genome bin R03 | reverse complement strand
ATGTCGCAAAAGCTCGGGCTCGTAGGTCTTGACAAGATCTCCGTCCTTTGACATGACCTTTGAAAGCAGGGTGTACTGATAAACATCGCCGCTTGTGGCAAGAGCCGTAACATAACGCGAAAGAGCCATGGTGGTGATATTGTGGTTTGACTGTCCCATGGCTGCGGTGATGGGATACTCGTCCGCAAGCTTGGAGGTATACTCTTCTATTTCGATTCCGGTTTTCTCATCAAGGCCGTAAAGATCGGCATAATGGGAAAGCTTGTCAAGACCGGTGTCAGCATCATAATTTCCGTTCACCATGGAAAGTCTCATGCCCACCTCGTTGAAATAATAGTTACATGAGTCCGTGATTGCCTCGGAAAGATTTTCCATGCCGTGGTTTGAGGGATATGCCCAGCACTTAATCGAGTTATTGAGTTTGGTGAATATACCCTCGTCAAGAATTTCCTCGTAGGGAGTGATGACACCCTCCGCAAGTCCTGTGGTTGCGGAAACCGGCTTAAAGGTTGAACCGGGAGCAGTTCTCTGCTGGGTTGCGTAATTATAGAGGGGATTTGAGGCGGTGTGATTCAGATAGTAATAATAGTCCGAATCAACGGAGTTCGCCATCTTGTTGTTGTCGTATCCCGGGTATGAAACGCAGGCAAGAAGCTCACCTGTGGTAACGTCACTTACAACGCAGGAAGCGCTGCAGGGGTCAAGGCCAAGCTCACCGGGAGTAATGTCAATGTCGCGGATCTTTTCCGTAAGAAGGGTGTAAGGTGTGGTTCCGCCTGAAAGGAAGGACTGGGAGGTGGAATCCGAAGCGTCAAGAACACCCTGGTCATAGAGAATTTTGCAGAGCTGATAGCCGCTAATGGTATCATCCATGATCAGATTGTCATAAACCATGTTGGAAAAATCCGTGTCGCTTCCAAAGGTTTCAATGATGAAATCCACAAGGTTGTTGTAGATATCCTCGGAATCAACATACTTGGAATCTCCGGTAAAGTTAGTTATGTCTATCCAGTTGTTTTCAATACAGAAAATAAGATAATCATGAACGCTCATCTTCTCGGAGGTCCACTGAATCTGCTCCTCGGCGTTTGCATCGATGAGGGAGGAATCGAAAAGGTCATGGCTCTTAAGATACTTAACAACATAGGTTGAATAATCCTGATACTCGGGAGTTAAGGTATCATAAACATAACCGTTTGCAGAGGAAAGCTGGATTTTAAGCTGCTCAAGAACCTGGGCCTGGCGCTGTTCAAAGGCGCTGTAAACCGCCCTCTCCGTATCCGAGGCATCCTCAGCCGTAAAATGGTCCGTCTTAATGAGAAGATTGTCAATCAGGGCCTTATAAACATCATAAATCGGGATATAAATGTCGGAGGTGTTTTCATATTCCTTGACATTTATGATCTTTGAATAAAGAATTCCCGCAAGCTCCTGCTCGAGAAGGTTGTAAACCGCCTCCTGAAGATACATGTCGATGGAAAGGTAAACATCATCTCCCGGGACTGCATCCTTCTCGGAAATGGTCTCAAGCAGATTACCGGTACTGTCAACGTAAACCGTCGAAGAACCTTTCTCGCCCTTAAGATAAAGGTCCATATTCTGCTCGATGCCGGATTTACCCACAACATCCGTAAGGGAATATTTGGTGGAAACCTTTGAAAGCTCCTCATATTCTGAATCCGAAATAACGCCGGTGTAGCCAATGATATGTGCAAAATACTTCGAATCAACATAGCGGCGGATAAGGGTTTTCTGGATTTCAATACCCTGGTATTCGGAAAGATGCTCCTCAATATAGGCAACGGATTCATTGCTGATGTCGGAGGCTATGGTTGTCGTAAGATATTTCAGGTAAGAATTCTGGGAAAGACGGTATCATATATTTACGATTTTGTAGGCAAGCTCTTTATCGTACTCATCGGAAACGTTGTACTTCTTGCTGCTCATAAGATACTGCATGACCTGATCGGCGGTTGCATCCGCCTCATCAAAGTCAAAGTCATCGTTGTAGCCAAGGTCCGCAGTTGAACTGTAACCGAATACATCCGCCTTAAAGCGAAGGAGGGACGAGCCGGAATTTCTGAAGGCATAATCTCCCTTTGAGTTTATTATAATGCCGAAATCGTTGTCGCAGCTGTCGCCGAAGCCCTCAATTGCAGTGATAATGTCCGCAATCTGGGCATTAAGAGTGGTATTCTTCGGATGTTCCTTGTCATAGGTTCCGGAATCCTCGATTGTAAGAACATAGGAAAGCTCGTTGTAGGCGAGAAGATTTCCGTAGCGGTCATAAATGTTTCCACGGGCCGCATCGATTGTAGTCTCCTTCTCCAGCTTTAAAACATAGTTGTCCTTGTATTCCTCGCTGTGGAGAACCTGGAGATAGTAGCATCTGTAAATAAGAACGCAGAAAAGCGCCACAAGAACCAGAAGAAGAATTCTCGTGCGCACCTCGAAAAAGTCTTTAATTTTTGTTTTTATATCATCAAACAATTGACTTTCTGCTCTTTCTTTCGTGTTTTTCCAAAGCCTTATTGGTCTGATGTAAAATCAGATAGACAATGATTGCCACGCAAATCGTGTAGGTCATGGAAGGCATGATAAGGTTTTTGAAATAAATATCAAGGTCCGTGTCCGCTCTCATAAGGAAAACGGAAACGTAAATGAAAAAGTGATAAAAAAGATCTGCGACTGCAATAAGCAAAATCGGTAGCTTGATGTCATCCGCATAGTAATTGTTCCGGAAAATGCCGCAGAAATAACCTATCAAAAGGAAAATCAGCATATAGAAGCCAAAATAGGTATCTGCATAAAGGTCAAGGAGAAATCCCGTATAAAGACCCGAATACATTCCCGCCCGGGAGCCACGGATAAAGCCGAAGGAACTCACCATGATAACGAGAAGGTCGCAGCTTGCAAAGCCTATCTTCAGATGATAGAAAAGGGTGCTCTGTATAATAAAAGCTGCTGTCAAAAAAAAGAAAGCAGCCAAAAACCTTGTCCAGTTAATCTTCGCTTTCATTTTTAATCACCGTTGTTTGTGTTCTGAGTATCTGAGTTTTCCGAAGCTTCTGTTTCGGAGGCGTCTTCGTCATTATCCTCCGCCGGATCTTCGACAGTCACATCATCTGTGCCCTCGGAATTTTCATCGGAATCTGAAATTTTCTTGACACCGTTTATTACAAGGACCTGGTTTAAGTGCCTGAAATCAACAGCAGGAGTAAGCTTGCCGGATTTTACGATATTGTTGTCATCGTAGGAAAGCTCGGAAACGTAACCGATAATGATTCCGGGCATGAATTTGTCGGAAATATTTGATACAACAATCTGATCGCCGACGGTGACAACGTCGCTCTTGTCATTGAGATTTGAAAGGCGGATGCAGTCCTCTGAACTCATGAGAGAAAGGCTTCCGGAAACGATACAGTTGTCGCCTGTTGAAAGGACCTGTCCGGAAACATTGACGGAATCGTCAATTATGGAGCTGACAGTGGCAAAATTCGGGGTGACCTCGGTTACAATGCCGCAAAGCCCCCCGTCTGCAAGAACATTCATACCCACCTCAAGGCCCTGGTTTGAACCCTTGTCGATGGTGAAGGTGTTGAACCAGGAAGAGGTCGCCTTTGCAATGACATTTGCCCCGGTCGTCTCGTAATTTTTGTACATTGAGTCGATGTCATAAAGATCCTGAAGGCGCTCAAGCTCATATTCCTGCTCGCGAAGAAGGCTGAGCTCATCCTCAAGGTCTGAAACCTGCTCCTTAAGGTCCTCGTTTTCCGCCCGAAGATCATCCATGGTCTTAAGGGTGTTGCTCCTGTCATACATCCAGGTTCCAACAACATTTACACCCTTTTCAATGGGGGTAAAGACATATCCTGCGGCAACACGAAAGGGAGAACCCACATCGGTTCCCGTGTATACCAAAACGATACATATTACACAGATGATAGACATGATGAGTAAGATGTACCGGTTCGGAAGCTGTTTATTTGGTGTAAGCTGATTGTTAACTGCCATTTAGATTACATTCTGAAGGGAATATCCTTGTAACGGGAGTCGGAAACAATGACATCAAGACCTCTGACAACATTGTTCTGGGCATCAACCGAAGGATTGATTTTAATATTTGTAATTTCGTTGAAGAGCTCGGGAAGTCCCTTAATCTGAGAGCCGCCGCCGGTAAGATAAATGCCGGATGCGACGATGTCCTTTGCAACCTCCGGGGGAACGCGCTCAAGGATTGCCTTGATGGCCTCACAGATGCTCTCAAGATCTGACTGGATTGCCTCGTAAATCATCTGGCCGCTGATGTCCATGGAAATGGGAAGACCTGAAACAACGTCACGTCCCACGGCAGGAGCGGTTCCCATTTCCTCGCCCTCGAGAGGCATGGCGCAGCCGATACTCTCCTTAAGCTGCATAGCGGATTTTTTGCCGATGTAAAGGTTGTACTGGGTTCTTAAATACTTGACGATTGAGTCGTCCATGCGGAAGCCGCCGAAGGGAAGGAGCTGCGAAATAACAAGTCCACCCAGGGAAATAACGGAAATTTCCGTGGTATCTGCGCCCATGTCGACAACCATAACGCCAGTGGGCTTGCTGATGTCAAGGCCAATGCCCACAGCAGCTGCAAGGGGCTTTTCAACAAGAAGAACATTCTTAGGATGAATGCTGCTCTTAAAGAACATATCAAAGAATGCGCGCTTCTCAACCTCGGTGATGTCTGTGGGAACAGCAACAACAAAATCACAGCCCTTGAGGCGTGCCTTTGTATTCTGTTCGATGACCTCGAAAATCAGGGCCTGCATGTTGTTGAAGTGTGAAATTACACCCTTGTCGATGGGGAAGCAGACCTGGATGTTGTCGGGAGCCTTCTCGTACATAGCGTAGGCCTCGTCACCGTAGGCATAAATCTGATTCTTTTTAACGATTGCGATGGTATTTTTTACGTTGATGATGGAATCATCGTTCTTGCAGATAATTTTAAGATTGCAGGTACCCATATCAATACCGTATGAATTGTCAGTAATAAGAGCACTCTTTTCTTTGTTGTTGAACATAATAACCTTTCCCGGTTCGTATAAAGATACGATCCTTAATTCAGCTGTGTTTGTTGCTGTCGAATTAAATTTAACTTTAACTAAAGTATTTTAGCATAAAAGGTCTTTATCTACAAGATTTGCCTCAAAGAGTTTTTGAAGGCTCATAAGGATGCCGAACTTGCCGTGATACCAGGTAAGACCGCCCTGGAAATAAACATTGTAGGGCTCGTGAAGGGGGCCGTCGGCGGAAAGCTCGATTGAAGAGCCCTGAACAAAAGCGCCCGCGGCCATGATTACCTCATCGTCGTAGCCGGGCATATCCCAGGGTTCCGGGGTAACGTAGGAATCCACGGGAGCGGCAGCCTGAATTCCGAGGCAGAAGGCGCAGAGCGCTTCCTTTGATCCCATTTCAATTGCCTGGATGATGTCAACGCGCTTATCGGCGCCGGAAGGAAGAACTTTAAATCCCAGGCGCTCGTAAATATTTGCGGCAAAAATCGCGGTTTTTACAGCGCCGCAGACAACTGTAGGGGCCATGAAAAGGCCCTGAAAAAAGGACTGCATGATGCCAAGGGATGCGCCCACCTCCTTGCCGAGACCGGGGGATGTAAGCCTTGCGGCGGCGTTTAAGATGCATTCCTTTTTGCCTGCAAGATAACCGCCGGTTGCGGCAAGTCCGCCGCCGGGATTTTTAATAAGGGAACCTACGATAAGGTCCGCTCCCACCTCGAGAGGCTCGCGGGTTTCAACGAATTCTCCGTAGCAGTTGTCAACCATAATGATGACATCGCTGCTGACCTCACGGATAGCGCTGCAGATTTCACCGATTTTTTCAACAGAAAGGGAGGGACGCGCCTCGTAGCCCTTTGAACGCTGGATGGTAATGAGTTTCGTGCGCTCGTTTATTGCCTTCTTGATTCCCTCAAGGTCAACGGATTTGTCGGGGAGAAGGTCAACCTGGGCATAGGTGATTCCGTACTCCGCAAGGCTTCCCCGGGCAGGGCGAATGCCAATGACCTCATCTAATGTGTCGTAGGGCTTTCCGACAACGGAAAGAAGCTCATCCCCGGGGCGAAGGTTGCTCATAAGGGCAAGGGAAAGAGCGTGGGTTCCGCAGGTGATCTGGGGGCGTACAAGGGCATCCTCGGCCTTGAAGACCTTTGCATAGACCTCCTCAAGGGTGTCACGTCCAAGGTCGTTGTAGCCGTAGCCTGAGGAGCCATTGAAGCACTCGGCGCTCACACGGCACTCCCTCATGGCATTGAGAACCTTCATCTGGTTGTACTCTGCCACCTCATCAAGCTCGAGGAAGCGCTCCTTAAGCTCCTCTGTTATTTTTTCACCGAAGTCAAAGACCCTTTCATCAAGGCCCGATCCGGCGTAAATTCCTTTAATGTCAGCCATTGTAAATTCCTCTTTCCTTAAGGATTTCAAGAATCCTTGTCATGATTTCATCGTTTGATTTAAGAAGGCTTCGGTCAAGCCAAATGGGATCTTTTTCACGGCGAAACCAGGTCAGCTGCCGCTTGGCATAACGCCTTGAATCCATCTTGATTTTTTCAACCGCACTGTCAAGATCGGACAATCCGTCCACATAGTCAAAAAGCTGCTTATATCCTATTGCTTCCGCGGCGGTCATGCCCCGCTTAAGTCCCTTTTCACGAAGGGACCGAACCTCCTCCAAAAGTCCCTTTTCAAGCATAATATCAACACGTCTGTTGATTCGCTCATAAAGAAGCTCCCGGTCATCCGTAAGGACAAAGTAAGCGTTGTTGTAGGGGGATAATTTTGCGCGCTCTTTATCATTGTGGGCAGAAATCGGTGTACCGTTCTGCTTATAAAACTCAAGGGCACGGATGACGCGCTTTACATTGTTTTCGTGGATGGTTTCGCAGCTTTTTGGGTCAACCTCTCGAAGCATCTCAAAGAGGGCATGATTTCCATTTTCACGGGCATAATTTTCAAGTTCCAGGCGGTAATCCGTTTCAACCGTGCTCTCGGAAAGATCCGTGTCATAAAGCAGGGCTCCGATGTAGAAGCCGGTGCCGCCGGTAATGATGGGGATGCGGCCCTTTGAATAAATTTCCTCCATTGCCGAAAGGGCAAGTTTTTTGAAGGTATAAACGTTAAAATCCTCAGTAAAATCCAGGCAGTCAATAAGGTGATGAGGAACGCCTTCCATTTCCTGTAGGGTTATTTTAGCAGTTCCAATGTCCATATTTCTGTACACCTGCATGGAATCTGCGGAAATAATTTCCCCGTTTATTTTCTTTGCAAGGGTGATGGATAATTCTGTTTTTCCGACGGCTGTAGGTCCGGTTAAAATCACAAGAGGTTTTTTCATCCCACAATCCTCTTAAACTTCTTTTCAAGCTCCGACTGGGTCATAGTGATTAAGGTTGGGCGTCCGTGGGGACAGTGATAGGGATCCTCAAGGGTGAAAAGCTCGTCATTAATTTCCCTTGCTTCGCTTTCGGTGTAGCTGTGTCCGCCCTTGATTGCGGCCTTGCAGCTCATGGTTGCAATCTTATCGAGAATAAGCTCCGGAAGAAGCCTTGTTCTGGCGTTAATGAATTCTCCCAAAAATCCATGGAAGGCATCGATGACGTCAATGCCGAAAAGATTGGCCGGCACCTGGGTTATGGCAATGTCCCTGTCACCGAATTCCTCAAACTCATAGCCGAAATAGTTAAGTTCGTTTTTGTACTCGAAAACCACCTCAAATTCTGAGGCGGAAAGGGAAATGATTACAGGGGGCAAAAGAAGCTGGCCCGTCATCTCCTTGTTTGCAAGGGTTCTCATGGTGCGCTCGTAAAGCACCTTCTCATGGGCTGCATGCTGGTCCATAAGATAAAGCCGGTCCTCGTACTGGATGAGCCAGTAGGTGTTGAAGGCCTGGCCGATGACCTTGTAACTGTCCCTGCGGTTTTTATCCGCGAAAAAGCCGTGAACATCAAGGGATTCCTGGACATAATTTTTAGGTTCCTCAGAAATTGACTTCTCAGAAATCGACTCTTCATGCACCGGTTCTTCAGTAATCGACTCATCTTGGATCGACTCTTCATGCACCGGCTCCTCAGAAGTCTGCTCCTCCTGATAAAGTGCCGGCTGCTCATTATCGCGTGTAATATTCCCAAAGCTGCCATCTTCAACGTTTTTCTCCCCATACTTCTTCTCGTAGGGAGAATCCTTTGAAACATATTCCTTTATGCGCCGCAGCTGGCTTATTTTGGAAGCCTCGAAGGGTTCAATATGGGTGATGGAGGCTTCTTTTTCCTTCTGAATTGCAGCCTCCTGCTCCTTAAGGGCCGCCTTCTCCTCATCATTTAAGACAGTATTTCCGAAATCCGTTGAGACCGCATAATCCTGCATGAGGAATCTTTTAGCGATAACATCCTCAATAAGGGCTGAAACCTCACGCTCATCACCGATTCTTATTTCCGTTTTCGAGGGATGGACATTGACATCTATCTTGTCAGCGGGAAACTCAAAAAACAGCACACAGAAGGGAAACTGATGCTGCATGAGAAAACCGTGATAGCCGTTTTCAATGGAACGGAAAAGCTGGGGAGTTTTCACAAATCTGCCGTTCACAAAGACAGTTTCAAAATTTCTTGTGCCACGGTTTAAGACAGGCTTTCCCAAAAATCCGGTCAAAGAAAAATATTCATTATGCTCGTCGATTTCAAGCATTTCCCGCACAGGTTCACTGCCGTAGATTGAATAAACCGCGTCCTTAAGAGAGCCGTTTCCCGGTGTTGTAAGCTTCACCTTTCCGTCCATAATAAGCTGAAAAGCAATGTCAGGACGTGACATGGAAAGCTTCTCGAGAAGCTCCTGAATATAGCTTCCCTCGGTCCGGGGGGACTTTAAGAATTTAAGTCTTGCGGGGGTATTGTAAAAGAGATTTCGTATGATGAAGGTGGTGCCGTTGGGGGCGCCAATTGACATCATCTGGTCATCCTCATTTACGGAGGGAATGTATCTTGTTCCGGTAACGGAATCAGCGGTTTTTGTCATGCATTCAACGTGCGAAACCGCAAGGATGCTTGATAATGCCTCGCCCCGGAAACCAAGGCTCGAAAGGCTGTTAAGATCCTCCGCCGAGCGAATCTTGCTTGTGGCATGGCGTAAAAAAGCAGTACGAAGAGATTTTACGGGGATTCCCTGTCCGTTGTCAGTGACACGGAGCATGTCTATTCCACCGCCCTTTATTTCTACGACGATTCTTGTGCTTCCCGCATCGATTGCATTCTCCACAAGTTCCTTCGCAACTGATGAGGGGCGTTCAATCACCTCTCCCGCTGCGATTTTGTCAATTGTATCCTCCGACAGGAGTAAAATCTCTCTTTCGGCCATATTTACCATCTTTTCCTTGCCTTCATCTGAAGGTCGTTAAGTGTATTAAGGGCGTCAATCGGCGTCATTGCCGAAATGTCAAGAACAAGAAGTTCCTTGACAATATCATTGTCGGTACGCTGGTCAAATAAGGAAACCTGACCCGCCGGCTCCTCCTCTTTTTTGGCGGACTTTTTGGGAATTGAAATTGAGCCTGCAATCTGGTTAATATCGCTCCTTAAAAGTTCCTCAACAATATCCTTTGCCCGGTCCGTGACGGACTGGGGAACTCCCGCAAGCTTTGCCACCTGAATACCGTAGCTCTTGTCCGCGCCCCCTGAAATAATCTTTCGAAGAAAGACAATATCGTCTCCTTCTTCCTTTACGGCGATACAGTAATTGTTGACGCCGGGAAGCTTGCCCTCAAGCTCAGTAAGCTCATGATAATGGGTCGCAAAAAGAGTTTTGGCTCCGAGCTTTTTAACGTCCGCTATGTGCTCCACCACAGCCCAGGCGATGGAAAGGCCGTCGAAGGTTGAGGTTCCGCGTCCGATCTCATCAAGAATGAGAAGGGAATCCTTTGTGGCATTTCTTAAAATATTTGCAACCTCATTCATCTCCACCATGAAGGTCGACTGGCCGCTCGCAAGATCATCCGAAGCGCCTACGCGGGTGAAGATTCTGTCACAAAGTCCGATGTCCGCGCTCTGGGCCGGCACAAAGCTTCCAATCTGGGCCATGAGCACAATAAGGGCAGTCTGTCGCATATAGGTTGATTTACCTGCCATGTTGGGGCCTGTGATAACGCTGATGCGGTGAGCCTTGCTGTCAAGGAAGGTGTCATTGTCTATGAACATTCCCTCAGGAAGCATCTTTTCAACGACAGGGTGTCGGCCTCCCACGATTGAAAGCTCACCCTTTGTGTTGATTTCCGGGCGCACATAATTGTTGTGCTGGGCAACGTATGAAAGTGATGCAAAGGCATCGATTTTCGCAACTGCTTTGGCGGTCTTTTTAATGCGCACAACCTCTGCCTTAACAGAATCCGCCATCTCCTTAAAAATGTCATATTCAAGGGAAATAAGCCTGTCCTGTGAGCCTAAAATAAGGTCCTCAAGTTCCTTAAGTTCCGGAGTTATGAAGCGCTCCGCACCGGTTAAGGTCTGTTTTCTAATAAAGTACTCAGGGACCAGGTCAAGCATTGAATTTGTGACCTCAAGATAGTATCCGAAAACCTTGTTATATTTAATGCGAAGGTTCTTTATTCCTGTCTTTTCCCGCTCCTTTGCCTCAAGTTCCGTAAGCCAGGTTTTGCCCTCGGTACGAGCGCTCTTAAGACGGTCAACCTCTTCGTTAAAGCCCTCCTTTATCATTCCCGCTTCATGGGCTGAAAGGGGCGGCTCATCCACAAGGGTCTCCGTGATTTTTGCGCATATGTCCTCAAGAGCATCAAGTTCCGTGCAGATTTCCCGAAGAAGGCTGCATTTAAACTCAGAAAGAAGCTCCCTGATTGAGGGAAGCATGGAAATGGAATTTCTAAAGGAAATAAAATCCTTCGGGCCTGCAGAGCCGTAAATAATTCTTGTTACGATTCGCTCAAGGTCGTAGATCGGTCCTAAGTATTCCCGGATTTCATCCCTGTCGATCATATGGGCTGAAAGTTCCTCGATTGCATCCTGACGCTTTAAAATGTCCGCCTTTGAAACAAGGGGCTGCTCAATGAAGGAACGAAGCATACGAGCTCCCATGGCTGTTTTTGTCCTGTCAAGAACCCAGAGAAGGGAACCCCGTTTCTGCTTGTCCCTCATGGTCTCACAGAGCTCAAGGTTGCGCCTTGTGGCATTGTCAAGGAGCATGAATTTTCCGTTGAGGAAGGGGGTGATGCCGGTGATGTGTGAAAGGTCGTTCTTCTGGGTTTCGTAGAGATAAAGAAGAACTGCACCGGCTGCAATCGTACCCTTTTCAAAATCTATTATTCCAAGTCCCGAAAGGCTTTTAACTTTAAAGTGTGAAAGAAGCTTCTGGACTGCCATATCGGAAAAATACCAGTCATCAGCCTTTGTGATAACGCAGCTATTTCGGTTTTTGTATTCAAGAATTACGGGATTCTCAGCAAGCTCCGCCGAAAGGAAAAGCTCCGAGGGAGAAAACTTGTTTATCTCATCATTTACCCCGCGGATTTCCGTGGCCTCAGTAAGAAGGAAATCGCCGGTTGAGACATCGCAGGCGGAAATTCCGAAAACACCGTCCTTTTCGTAAACAGCCATGAGGAAGTTGTTTTTGCCCTCCTCGAGGGCTGAGGAATCCGTATTTGTTCCCGGGGTTACGATGCGCACAACCTCGCGCTTAACCATGCCCTTTGCAAGCTTAGGATCCTCAACCTGCTCGCAGATTGCGACCTTGTGTCCCTTTACAAGAAGCCTGTCAATGTAAACGTCTACGGCGTGAAAGGGAACTCCGCACATGGGCGCCCGCTCCTCAAGGCCGCAGCTTTTGCCTGTAAGGGTAAGCTCAAGTTCCCTTGAAACAAGCTCCGCGTCCTCATAAAACATTTCATAAAAGTCACCTAATCTGTAAAAGAGGATGCAGTCCGGGTTCTCTGCCTTTGTGGTCAGATAATGCTGCATCATTGGTGACATTTCAGGTCTGATTTCAATTTTTTACCCCTTGTCTTACTTCATATCCTCAAGGATCTGAAGACCGATTTTTATACCGTCCATTCCGGCAGACATGATTCCGCCGGCGTATCCGGCACCTTCTCCCGCCGGATAAATACCTTTTATGTTTGCCTCGAGCTTTTCATTTCGAAGAATGCGTACAGGGGAACTGGTGCGCCCTTCAACGCCCGACAAGACAACATCCCCTGCATCAAAATCCTTAATTTTCCTTCCGAAAAATTCCATTCCCCTTATGAAGGAGGAATTTATATCCTCGCTGAAAATCCCCCGCAGATTCGAAAGCTGTGCCTGCCCCTTAAGACAGGAATTTATGCTGCCGTAGCCTTCGGATTTTTTATTTTCCTTAAAATCCGAAAAAAGCTGCTGGGGAATCCTTCCATTTCCCAAATCGTAGGCTTTTTTCTCAATGCTGCGCTGGAATTTTACTCCCGCAAGTGGACCTTCCCCTCCGAAATCCTCCGGGGTTACGGTTACGACAATTGCGGAATTTGCATTCTCCCCGTCACGCATCCTGTAGCTCATGCCATTGACGCAGATTTCTCCGTCAATTGTTGAGGCATTTACCACATAACCTCCGGGACACATGCAGAAGGAATAGACTCCCCTGCCGTCCTTCGGAGTGCTTGCAACCTTGTAGGGGGATGGGGGAAGAAATTCATCACGGCTTTTTCCGTACATGGCCCGGTCAATAGTCTCCTGTTTATGCTCAATCCTAAAGCCCATTGCGAAGGATTTTGGCTCAAGAATGAAGGCTTTGCTGTTTAATAGTTCGAAGGTATCCCGGCTGCTGTGTCCGATTGCAAGAACAAGCCTTTTACAGCTTATTTTTTCTGAGCCGTTTACGGTTATGCCCCTTAACACTCCGGCAGCAGTGTCAATGTCTGTAAGCTTTGTATTAAATCTTATTTCTCCGCCGAGTCTTATGATTTCGCTTCTTATGGCGGGGATAACGGACAAAAGCACGTCAGTTCCGATGTGGGGCTTTGCGTCGGTCAGGATATTTTCATCGGCGCCGAATTTCATAAATGTTTCAAGGATGAATCTGCCGTAGCCGAAGGGATCCTTTACTGAAGTATTAAGCTTTCCGTCGGAAAAGGTTCCTGCGCCTCCCTCACCGAAGGATACGTTTGAGTCAGGATTTAAAAGCCCCGTTTTCCAAAATTTATCAACATCCTCTGCCCTTTCCCTTGCCGGCTTTCCCTGTTCTATGACAAGGGGCCGGGCGCCGTTTAATGCAAGAATGTAGGCTGCGAAAATTCCGCAGGGACCAAAGCCGCAGATAACGGTATCGTAAGTATTTCTTACCTCCGCTTTGCCGGAGCAATCCCCTGACTGTTCTGCAGAAAAATCATGGACAAGGGGATTGAAAATTTTTCGCTCCTCAAAGCTCATATTGGGATTTTTATCGACAAGCTTTGCTTTCGATTTCTCGTTTTTTATGGCAACATCAACGGTGTAAACCCTGTAGATTTCGGGCTTTTTCCGGGCATCAAAGGACATCTTCAGAATTTCGAAGGAAAAATTTTCTTTCCCGATTCCAAGAAGC
>R03__coassemble_1046_pt1 | contig 13830 bp, 12 predicted proteins | sample R03__metabat2_high_PE_063 | metagenome-assembled genome bin R03 | reverse complement strand
TTTATGCCATAACCTGCAATGTAGAAGATCTGCTCCGCAGTAACCGCGATGGAATGGGCCGCAAAAATCGTGGTTCCGAGGGATGAAACCTGGGCCGCAAAGATGACATAGCCACTGCAGGCAGCAAGGTTTGCGCCGAACACAGGAAGTCCGATGTTGATTATCTCACGCATTGCGTCAAGGTTGAAATTATGCCCGGCTTTTCCATTGACGTATGTCTCCTTTTCTCCTTTGGGCCCATGAGCGCATTTTGAATCCACTGTATCATCAGCTTTATTCAGCACATTGCCTGCGGATAAATCCGGTATTGCCTCCGCTCCCTTCCCTTCTGCGGAAGTTCCGGATGAAAGAAACTCATTTTTCCTTACAGCCACCACAAACACAAGTCCGCCGATTCCGTAGGAAACAGCAGATGCGATGGCTGCGCCGATGACTCCAAGGCCGAAGGTGTAGATGAGCAGATAATTTAAAACCACGTTGAGGACATTCTCGAAAAGTCCGATGATCATTGGGGTTTTTGAATCCTTGACGCCTCTTAAGGCCGCGGCAGCAACCGAAGAATAGGCTCGAATAAAAAAGGGAATGCAGAGAATCGTAAAGTATGCTGTGGCTGTGGACCGGATTGCCGCATCGGCCCCCATCCATGCCGGAATGAACGGGGCAATCACAATACCCACAATTTCAATTAGAACGCCAAAAAGCAGGGCCAGCCTAACAGCTGTTCCTGCCGTGATTCTGATTTTCTTATTGTTGCCCTCTCCAAGGCTTCTTGCAACGAGAGCCTGTGTACCGATGCCGAGGGCTGCGGGGATGCAGTAAGCAAGCCAGGTTATGGTGGTTGTCACCGAAACCGAGGCCGTGGCCTTCTCCCCCAGCCTGCCCACCATGGCAGTGTCCACGTAAGTAAGAAGTGTGGACATAATCTGCTCGATTATGGTGGGCACAGCGAGAGCAATCAGGGCATAAATTGTGCTCTGTTTTATTTTGAGATATTTCCCGTCCATTTAATTATTTATAGCAAGCTGCTTTTATATTTTATTGCATTATACCTGAATCTCGCCTGCGATAATCTTCTTGTAATCCTCATAATTTTTCTGAAGAAGCGCAGGTGTGTCAAGCTCATATGGACATCTTGATTTACAGAGTCCGCAGCCAACGCAGGTCTCAATTTTCTTCATCTCATTCTGCCAGAAGTCGTTTGTCCAGACTTCAGAGGGAGCGCGGCGCACCATGAGGGACATTCTTGCGCACTGGTTGATTATGATTCCCTGTCCGCAGGGCATGCAGTAGCCGCAGCCACGGCAGAAATCTCCCGCAAGCTCGTTCTTTTCCTTATCGATAAATGCGGCGATTTCGTCATTCATGGAAACGTCCTCGCCCATGAATGCAAGCCACTCCTCAAGCTCGCTCATCCTCTGGATTCCCCAGATGGGAAGCACGTTGTCGAACTGTGAAATGTATGCCATGGCGGCCTTTGAATTGTTGATAAGTCCGCCTGCAAGGCCCTTCATTGCAATAAAGCCCATATCTGCCTTTTTGCAGTCCTCAACAAGCTTGAGTTCCTTGTCTGTGCAAAGATAAGAGAAGGGGAACTGCATGGTCTCGTAAAGTCCGCTTTCAACAAGCTCATAAGCCACATTTATCTTGTGGGCCGTAACGCCGATGTGGCGGATTTTGCCCTGTGCCTCCGCCTCGAGCATGCACTCGTACATGCCGGTTCCGTCACCGGGCTTATAAACTCTGTCAACGCAGTGGAACTGATACAAATCAATGTAATCTGTCCTTAAATTCTTAAGAGAGGTCTCGAGCTGCTCCCAAAATTCCTCAGGTGTCTTCGCCATCGTCTTGGTTGCAATGAAAATCTTATCGCGCATGCCGTCGAAGGCTTCGCCGAGCTTGCACTCACTGTCGCTGTAGGCTCTCGCTGTGTCAAAGAAGGTCATGCCGCCCTCGTAGGCACGTCTTAAAATTTTAACAGCATCCTCCATCGAAACTCTCTGGATGGGCAGCGCCCCGAAGGCGTTCTGTGGTGTTGTAATCCCTGTCTTTCCAAGTGTAATTGTACGCATACTCTTCTCCTTTTCTTATGTTCCCGTGGTTGATATTATGACATCTTTCTTTGCCGGTTATGTGGCCTGCCACGGCGTAAATTCATCCCGCTTGTCCGGATTTGTATCCGCCGCAGACACGCTCCCGCTCTTGCCGCAGCGTAGCGGTACTAAATTCGCGCAAGCGCTCATTAAGTACCGACCCTGCTCTAAGGTCTGCTACGCGGATTACAAACTCCGGACGCGCTGCCCTTAGTCTCAAGATGCATACGGCTGTTTGCTCAATCCGGTCTGGCAGAATGCCCACGAGATTTATCCTTCTTCATGATCGGTGGGTAATAACGCAAGCGACTGAACCCACCATAAGGCAATTTCATCAATTACGTGGGTATTACGCAAGGCCAGCATACCCACCATAAGGTAATTTCATCAATTACGTGGGTATTACACAAGGCCACGATACCCACCGCAGAGTATTTTCACCAGTTGAATGGGTATTCCGCCAGATCAGCATACCCACCGCAGAAAACTTTCGCCAATTGCGTGGGTACCCCGGCGCAAGACATACCGCGGGGCGAGGCCATCATACGAATTCGCGCTGACACAAGCGAGGCTTTCGTAAGGACGAGCGCGCTAACAGCGAGGGCGGGCAACTGTTTGAGATGCACCGCAGCCTCCGGCCGAGCGGGAGCGAGTGCCGAATCTGAGGCGGTGCATCGAGTTTTGCAGGAGCCCGAGCGCATAGGTGCGCGCGAGGAGTAGAAAACGAGCGGTCACGCGAATCGTATGTGGCCCGCCACGACGTAAATTCATCCCGCTTGTTGTTTAGCGCCGGGGCGCATACGACAGTTTTACAGCTGCCTAAAGCACCGGGCGGCATATGGCAGATTTGCCAAGCGACTTAGCGAGGCGAGTATATTTCACTTTGCGAAATGCACAGCTATGTGGGGGTAAAATGACATGGATGTCATTTTAGCCGATATCAAAGTGCATGGATGCCGGTTATCGGCGGCCCCCACATAGCAAAGCATGAGCAACTAGTGAAATAACGAGTCGAACGATTAGCGGGCAAACTGCCTATGCGACCGGTGCGCAGGCAGGCAACTTTGCCGTATGCGCCCCGCCGCAGACCAAACTCCGGACGCGCTTAGTCCTCATACCTGAAGAAATCAAAATCCGCAGCCTTTCTTGAGCCGCAGCCACCATTGTTTGCATAGATTCCGACAAAGGTTCCCGTGTGGCGCTTGCGGTCCCCGGGCACGCCCTCATCACAGAGGAAGGTGCATTCCTCAAGCACTGCAAATGAGGTGTAATTTTCACCGTCGAAGCTATAGAAAAACTCCCGTCGCAGATGGTCCACGCAAACCTTAAGGTAAACCGGGCCCTCGGGGATTTTTGCAAGCTCTGCCACAAGCTCCTCGCCATTATTTCTGTTTATTACAAGCTGAAGCTTTCTCTCCCCCTCCATGCAAAGGGCAAACCGCGCGTAGGTCACTGTGCTGTAGTAGCACACAAGGCCCGCCTGCTCACCGTCATGGTCAGGATAAAATTCAAGTTTGGTTTCAGCGGTGTAGGAAAGTTCCTGCTCGCGACGCACAAGGGTGTTCTTTGCCCGAAATTCGGAAAGCTTGCCGTCACAGGTCCAGATTCTGAAATATCCCGGGCGTTCTGTCAGGGAATAGGAACCCGGGTCGGGGTTTCTCACAAATTCCCATTCAAGATTAAGACTCTTATCATCAAAGTCGTCAAAAAGATTCCTCTCCCATTTTACCTCGGGAAGATCCGGTGCCTTCTGGGTGGTGCTCGGGCCCTTGCCCTCGTTAATCAAAAACCAGCCGTCCTCTGTAAAGGTTACAGGATCCATTGCCGTCTCCCGGCCCACAGTGGTGTAGTTTCCGCCGTTTGGCCGGCCGCAAAGATAGTAGCACCACCAGTCACCGTTTGAGTCCTGTACAAGCTGGCCGTGGCCCGAGCGCTGAATAGGCGCCGAAGGATCCTTCTGGCGCATAACAGGATTGTAGGGTGATGGTTCATATTCTCCGAAGAGGGTTTTCGACCTTGCCACATTGATGCCATGGCCGTAGCCGGTGCCACCCTCCGCAACGATTGCGTAATACCAGCCGTCCTTTTTCATGATGCGGGGGCCTTCAGAACAGCGCTCACCGGTTCCGCCCCAGACCTTCCTAAGTCCGCTGCCCTTAAGGAAAAGGGAATCCTCCGTAAGTTCCGCCGCATTGACGCCGGGGGCAATGAGCATATAACGGCTCCCATCCTCATCCACAAAGTGGGAGGGATCAATGTCATCCACCTCAAGACACATGGGCTTTGAATAGGGGCCCTCGGGCCTTTTGGACCACATGACAAGCTGGCGTCGCATAACATTGTTGTCACGCTCTCCGTCCGCGTTCAGACGAAGGGTCGCGAAAACATAAAATTTCCCGTCAATGTAGGAAAGATCCGGTGCCCAGATTCCGTGGGAATCCTTAATGGCACGAAGATCAAGATAATCGGGATTTGCAATCGCATGTCCGATTATGTGCCAGTTGACCATGTCCTTCGAGTGGGAAATGGGAATCGCAGGAAAATACTGAAAGGAGGAATTTGCCATATAATAATCATCGCCGACCCTTATGACTGAAGGGTCAGCGAAAAATCCTCTCTGTACCGGGTTGTGATAAACTCGCTCTTTATCCATTTACTTTTCTGCCTTTTCGTAAATAATGTCGTAGTATTCGTAGAGCTTCTGCACGCCGTTTTCAAGAATGTAATAGTGCCTTACGTAGGGCACGAGAAGCACAAGAATCATGATTGCAAGGACAGCAAGGCCAATGGGACCGCCCAGATCGCAGCAGCCTGAGCTTCCCAGTGTGTATGAAAGAGAAATCGCAACAACACAGAGAACTTCAAAGATTGCAAAGGCAAGGGTCACAAGAAGATGAATCAGCCTTTCATGCTGAAAAAATTCAATCTGTGTCAGAAGATATTTCCTGTATTTTTTAAGGTCGCAGGAGGTGGTGCCATTTGCAACATCACCTGCCTCCTTAAGAAAATTTAAAAGTCGCTTTTCCATAAACGATTCTCCCTTTCAAAATCCTAATGCCAAATCCGGACGACAGCTTTCCCTTATTTAATCCTGAGACTCAAGAGCCTTGACGGCCTTCACAACCCTGCTGGTGCCGAGCCTGTCAGCGCCGAGCTCAAGGAATTTTTCTGCATCCTCAAGGTCCTTAATGCCGCCTGCTGCCTTGATTTTGGTTCCGTTTGCAACATGAGCCTTCCAGAGCTTAATGTCCTCGAAGGTTGCACCCGCCTTTGAAAAGCCGGTGGAGGTCTTGATGAAATCAGCGTTTGAGCGGCTTACAATGTCGCAGACCCTGATTTTCTCCTCCTCAGTAAGAAGGCAGGTTTCAACAATGACCTTAAGAATGTGGTCACCGCAGGCCTCCTTTACAGCATTGATTTCGGAAAGAACATCCTCGTCCCGTCCCTCCTTAAGCGCGCCCACATGAATTACCATGTCTATTTCATCAGCGCCCTTTTCCACAGCATCCCCTGCCTCAAAAACCTTTGAGGCGGTGGTTGATGCCCCCGAGGGGAAGCCGATAACGGTTGTGAGGGTAAGGTCCTTTGCATACTCTCTCGCCTTTTTTATCCATACGGGAGAAATGCATACAGAAGCCACGCCGTATTTGATTCCGTCGTCTAAGATTTCACGGATCTGCTCCCAGGTAGCCTCAGGGGCAAGAAGGGTATGATCACAGGCTGCAAGTATTTTTTCCTTTTCCATTTTGTTCTCCCTGTCTTATTTAACTGACCTTGTCCGGAAAAATCCGGCCAAAATATCTAAAATTTTTTAACTTTTTGGAACATCAGCTCATCTCAAAGGCACCTGTATAAAGCTGGTAGTAGGTTCCCTTCTGGGCAATGAGCTCATCATGGCTTCCCCGCTCAATGATGCGGCCGTGGTCAAGCACTATGATGACATTTGAGTTACGGACAGTCGAAAGCCTGTGGGCAATAACGAAGACGGTTCTGCCCTCCATGAGACGGTCCATACCCTGCTGCACAAGGGCTTCGGTTCTGGTGTCGATTGATGAGGTTGCCTCATCAAGAATCATTGCGGGGGTGTCGGCAACTGCTGCCCTGGCAATGGAAATAAGCTGGCGCTGGCCCTGTGAAAGGGATGCGCCGTTGCCGGTCAGCATGGTGTCATAGCCATCGGGAAGGCGGCTTATGAAGCTGTGGGCATTCGCAAGTTTTGCAGCCTCGATGCACTCCTCATCCGTGGCATCAAGCCTTCCGTAACGGATGTTTTCCATGACCGTTCCGGTGAAGAGGTTTACGTCCTGAAGAACGATACCGAGAGCCGAACGCAGCTGCGCCTTTTTGATTTTGTTGATGTTTATTCCGTCGAAGCGGATCTTGCCGTCCGGAATGTCATAGAACCTGTTGATAAGGTTTGTGATGGTTGTCTTTCCGGCACCGGTGGCGCCCACGAAAGCAACCTTCTGACCGGGCTTGGCGTAAAGCGAAAGATCCTCAAGAACAAGCTTCTCGGGAACATAGCCGAAATCAACATGTTCAAGCTCGATCTTTCCCTGAAGCAGCTCATAGGTAACGGAACCGTCAGCCTGGTGGGGATGCTTCCATGCCCACATTCCGGTACGCTCCTTCATCTCCACAAGCTCGCCCATGTTATTGCGGCGAACATTTACAAGAGTGACATAGCCCTCATCAGTCTCGGGAGTCTCGTCGAGCAGGGCGAAAATTCGCTCGGCGCCTGCAAAGCCCATGGCAATCATGGTGACCTGCATGGTAATGTTTCCGATCATCTGCGAAAGCTGTCGGAACATGCCAAGATAGGTGACAACAATGCCGATTGTAAGGGGCTCAAAGCCGCGAAGGCTGAGGTTTGAAACATTCTCCATGAACAGCGTTCCGCCCACAATGGCAAAGATAACATAGAAAACATTGCCGATGTTATTGGTGATGGGGCCGATGATGTTGCCGTATTTGTTGGCACGGTCACCGTCCGAGAAAAGCTTGTCATTGAGCCTGTCGAAGTCCGCCTTGGACCTTTCCTCGTGGGTAAATACCTTGACAACCTTGGCGCCGGTCATCATCTCCTCGATGAAGCCCTCCTCCGCCGCAAGGGATTTCTGCTGTTCGAGCATATACTTGCTGCTCCTTTTTGCAAAGAAGGAAGAAATGCTGACAACAAGTATGATGGATACGATGGCAAGCAGGGTAAGCCAGATGCTGTAGTAAATCATTACAACGAAAAGGGTAACGATTGTGAGCACGCAGGTTATAAGGTTCGGAAGACTGGTTCCGATCATCTGTCTGATGGCATCCGTATCGTTGGTGTAGGTACTCATGATGTCACCGTGGGCATGGGTGTCGAAATATTTGATGGGAAGTGTCTCCATCTTTTCGAACATGTCATCACGGAAATGCTTCAGTGTTCCCTGTCCCACATAGGCCATGATTCTGGTGTATGTGAAGGTTGCAAGGACGCCGAAAAGGTAAATTCCCGCAAGGGCGCCGATTACGCTGATCGCGTGTGAGCTTACGCTTTCCCAGCCGTTCTGCATGCCGGGAGTTACGATTTCATCGATGATTTTCTGCATGAACACGCTCATTGCGGTGGAGCAGACTGCCGAAAAAATAAGGCAGACTGTAACGGCGATGAGCTGAATTTTATAATGGGCAAGAAGGTACTTCAGCGTTCTTTTGGGGGTTCCCTTTTTTACCTTGGGTCTTGGCATTCCCCTTCTCTGTCCTCTGTTTCCTATAGGTCTGGTAGGTGGCATTATGAGACCTCCTTTCCCTGAGTCTGCCGCTCATTGATTTCGGCATAAATTCCGCCGAGGGCAATAAGCTCAGCTGCAGTGCCCCGCTCTGCAATCTCTCCGCCTTCCATGGCGAAGATCACATCTGCATCCTCGACTGAGGAAACTCGCTGGGCAATGATAATTTTTGTGGTGCCGGGGATGCTTTCCTTCATCATCTTTCGAATCGTGGCATCCGTCCTTGTATCAACCGCGGAGGTTGAGTCATCCATAATGAGAATTTTGGGTTTTTTAAGGATTGCGCGGGCGATACAGAGTCTCTGCTTCTGGCCTCCGGATACGTTGGTTCCGCCCTGCTCGATGTAGGTGTCGTAGCCCTCCGGGAAGCCCTGGATAAACTCATCTGCGCAAGCAAGCTTGCAGGCCTCCTCAATTTCAGCGTCCGTTGCGTTTTCATCGCCCCATCTCATGTTTTCCTTTATGGTTCCGGAGAAAAGCACGTTCTTCTGAAGTACAACCGCAACCTGGTCACGGAGAGCCTTAAGATCATAATCCTTCACATTGACGCCCCCCACAAGGACCTCGCCTTCAGTGGCATCATAAAGTCTTGAGATAAGCTGGATGAGGGTTGATTTTGAGGAACCGGTTCCGCCGATGATTCCGACGGTCTGACCGCTCTTTATGTCAAAATTAATGTTTGAAAGGGCGGGAACCTTTGCCTTCTCACTGTATTTGAAGCTGACGTTTTTGAAGCTGATGCTTCCGTCCTTAACCTCGGTGACTCCGTTTTCCTTTCCCTTTAAGGTGGGCTCGTACTCGAGGACCTCCGCAACTCGGCTTCCGGCCTCCATTGCAATCGTGGACATGATGAGGATCATTGCAAGCATCATAAGTCCGGAAAGAATCTGAACGCCGTAATTTACAAGTGAGGAAAGCTCGCCGGTTGAAAGCTCCGAGCCCATGGTAACGACGATTGTCTTTGCGCCGAAGTAGCCCACGAGCAGCATTGCAAAGTTCATGAAGAACTGCATGATGGGATTGAAGAGAGCCATCTTTGTGTCGGCACTTATAAAGTCAGTGCAAACGTTTCCGGATGCCTCATGGAATTTTTCCGTCTCGTAATCCTCACGGACAAAGGCCTTTACAACCCTTATGCCGGCAATGTTTTCCTGAACGGAATTGTTGAGGGCATCGTAATTTTTGAAGATCCTCTTGAATATTGATCTTACCTTGAGGGTGATTGTAATGACCGCGCCCCCGAGGAAGGGAACAAGCACGACAAAAATCATGGTGAGCTTCCAGTTGATGGTGCAGCCCATGATGATTGAGAAAAGGAAAAGGAAGGGCACGCGGAAGAACATGCGGATTACCATTCCGTAGGCATTCTGGAGGTTTGAAACATCCGTTGTCATACGGGTCACAAGTGAAGATGATGAAAATTTATCCACATCTCCGAATGAGAAATCCTGAATTTTGTAGAACATGTCATGACGCAGATTTTTCGCGAAGCCGCAGCTTGCTGTTGCCGCAAATCTTGCGGACATGATTCCGCAGCCAAGGGAGCAGAAGGCGAGCACAAGAAGCAGCGCTCCAAGCTCGTAAACCCTTGCCATGTCAAGGTTTTGCAGCCCGTCAATAACCCGGGCCATAACAAGGGGAATGCAGGTCTCGCACAGGCACTCGCCCGCCATGAAGACAGGGGCGCATATGGACTGCCTTTTGTATTCCCTGATGCTTTTTGCAAGTGTTTTTATCATTGATTTTCCTCCAAAGATACACAGATTCGATTTCGTCCGTGTTCTTTTGCATAATAAAGCCTGTCGTCAGCCGCCTTCACAAGGGCATCCTGACTCATTTTGCCGTTGCCCTCGGCGATACCGAAGGACATTGTGACTTTTATTTTGTGTTCTCCGGTCTCAACTGTGTTTTCACGAATCTTATCAAGGATTTCCTCCACAAGTTCACATGCCGAGTCAATTGTATATCCGGAAAGTCCCATAAGGAACTCCTCGCCGCCCCAGCGTGAGCAGAAGCCCTTGCCCTTAATGCCGGACTTAAGCTCCCCGGCAACCATTTTAAGGACCTCGTCTCCCGCATCATGGCCGTAGGTATCATTGACCTTTTTGAAATAATCGATGTCCCCAAGGACCATAACGAATTTCTCGCCGTTATTGTTGTAGCCGTCAATAAGCTCACGCATGTAGTTTGAGGCGCTTCGCCTGTTTTCAAGGCCCGTCAGGGGGTCAAGCTCCACGAGTTTCCGAAGGTCATGCTTCATGCGGACCGCGCTCTGGGACATTTCCTCGACCTCGTCGTTTCGCTTTGTAAGTGAATAGTCAAGCTTCGCCTTGAAATTTCCCTTTGCAACCTCGCCCATGTATTTGTTGAGCTTTGTAAGATCAGAAACAAGCCGTCCTGCGTAGCCCGTGATGACAATCGCAGCAATGACAGTCATAACAACCGCAAGAATAATCATGGGAATGAGCGCCCTGTCAACAGCTCTGTTCACATCCTCTGTGGTCTTTGCAACACCGATCATTCCCACGCACTCATCCCCTTTGAAAAGAGGCATGTAATAGACATAATAAACGCCGCCTGAAATAATGGCATCGTCGTAAAAGCGCGCCTCACCGGTGTTTATTACCTCCCGGACAATCTTCTCATTGCAGTTTGTGCCGAGAATTCGGTTTCCGTCGCTATCGGTAATGGTGGTCAAAAAACGAATGTCCGTGTAAAAAAGCGACACGTCCACGCCACAGTTTTCCTTGAGGGAATCTATGTAATCAAAGTTGTCATTTAAGGGAGTGTGTCCCTTTACAAGGACCATGGAATTGCTGCCTATCATCATATATTCTCCGGGATAGGCAAGGTCAAGGGCCATGCTGTAGCTCTCGGCAATCTCCGCAAGCTCACGCTGAATCTGTCTGTCCATGGTGGCATTAAACACCCTTGAGGACAAAATGGTAACTCCGATTCCAAGAAGAAGAATCGGTATGATCGATACCGCGAGAAATTTCTTTTTAAGGCCGCTTCGTTTTTTCATATTATATCTCCGTAATATGCTTTGCCCGTTCTAAATAAACCGGCTGCACAATCCCAATTTCAATACATGCAAATTACAGAACATTATACCATAAAACAAGCCTGTTAAATAGGTTTATGTTCATCAAAAAAGACTACATCGTGAAGATGTAGTCTTTCAGCTTAGATTTCGGAATCGGCTGTGTCGTCAGGTTCAGATAAAGCACCGAGCCTTGCTGCAATTGCATCAAGGACTTCCGTGGGAAGGGTACCGTCGCGGTACAGATCCTGCAGCGATGATTCTGAATTCTGAAGGCCTGCAAGGTTAAGCCACTCGCTTTTTAAAAATTCCGTATGGAAGATATTGTAGATCTCGCGATCCTTTAATATCTCCTTCAGGGGCTGTGTTGTATAGTCCATTATTATACTCTTGAAAGATACTCGCCGGTTCTGGTGTCGATCTTGATGACGTCGTCACGGTTAACGAAGAGGGGTACCATAACGGTAGCACCGGTCTCAACGGTAGCGGGCTTTGTAGCGCCGGTAGCGGTATCGCCCTTAACGCCGGGCTCGGTGTCGGTAACTGCAAGCTCAGCGAAGAGCGGGGGCTCTACTGAGAATACCTTGCCGTTGTATGAGCAAACCTTGCAAGTGTCATTTTCCTTAACGAACTTCATGGCATCTGCAATCTCATCTGCGGGAAGAGAAATCTGCTCATAAGTTTCGTTGTCCATAAAGTTATAAAGATCGCCGTCCATGTAAAGATACTGCATGTCCTTGCGGTCGATACGAGCCTGAGGGAACTTCTCGGTGGGACGGTATGAAGTCTCGATAACGCCACCGTTGATGATGTCCTTAAGCTTGGTACGTACAAATGCTGCGCCCTTTCCGGGTTTTACATGCTGGAACTCAATAATCTGGCAAACTTTGCCATCTACTTCGATGGTAATTCCGTTTTTGAAATCGCCGGCTGTAACCATAATAATCCTCCTTATAATGCCTAATCGCAATAATTAACGATATTTTACTGTATTTGATTCGTTTTGTAAAGAAAAACCTTTAGTCCTGATTTTCAAACTCCATGAGTTTGCCGATTCTTCTTGCGTGATTTCCGCCCATGAAGGTTGCTCCCATGTAGGAATCAAGAATTTCCTTTGCGGCAAGGCTTCCGGTAATGCGGGCGCCGAGAGTGATTACGTTTGCGTCATTGTGCTCCTTTGCAAGATGGGCGGTGACGGTATTCTCGCAGAGAACTGCACGGATTCCCTTTATCTTGTTTGCGGCGATCATCATGCCGGCTCCCGTTCCGCATACAAGGATACCGAAGGCGCACTCTCCGCTTCTTACGGCGTCGCAGGCCTTCTTTGCAAAATCCGGGTAGTCACAGGAGTCGTTTGTGTCGGTGCCGAAGTTTACAACCTCGTGCCCCTTCTCCTCGAGATATGCCTTAAGTTCAAGTTTTAAATCCACTGCTGCATGATCGTTTGCAATTGCTATCTTCATTTTCTACTCCTTATCTTTGAGCGGTACACTCCTCGCCGGACCGCTTATTTTGTATTTTATTTTAAATGCCAGAAGAACCGGGGCCTCAAGTGCACGCTTCAGGATAATGTGCGGCGGCTCCTTTTTGTAGAGAGGTTTCGTAAGGACCGTAAAGACTCCGGCGTTGCGCCCTCCCCAGGCATCAGTAAAAATCTGATCTCCGAAAAACACCGCCTGGGATTTATCAAGGGAAAGCTCCGTCAGCGCTTTCCTAAAGCCCTTCGTAAGAGGTTTTCCGGCCTTAAAAACATAGCCATCCGCCCCAACTGCCTCCTTAAATGACCGGACCCGCTCCTCTCCGTTGTTGGAAATAAGATAAGCCTTAATGCCGGAAGACTGTATCATCCTGACAAGCTTTGCGGCCCGATCGTCCCCCGGGGCATCGTGTCCCACCAGGGTGTTGTCTATGTCGAAGAAGGCGGCCTTTATGCCCTCTGCCTCGAGGGCTTTAAAATCCACCTTAAATACGTTTTCTATCCTGTCATGCGGAAACAGGCACAGTCCCATAGGATTCCTCCCCGTGTCAAAATCTGCCTAACCTCTATACTATACCATAAAAGGGGTTCAATGTAAAAGCGGGCAAAAAAAGACCGCGGAGTTCCGCGGTCCTAATGTCTTATTAAAATTAAAGGTCGAAGTTTTCCGCACCTCTGATCTGAGAGGTCTGGGCTGCCATGCTGACTGACTCTCCCACGAAGTACTGATACTGGGAAAGCATCTGGTCCTTCTTCATGTCGGAAATTGCCTTTTCCACATCGAGGGTGTGAAGGTCCGAATCCCTGCCCTTCATCTCGAAGATTTCGCCGGCGCGGTACTGCTCGGCATAATCTGCTGAGCTGAAGGTCTGCTTCTCTCTGGCGGCATTTATATCGGCGGAATTTTCTTCAGCAGAAACAGAAGCTGTATTAGCCTCCTGCTCCGGAGCAGGCATTTCAGTCGTCTTTCTGACTGCTGCCGCATCCCCTGTGCTGAAATTGTAGAACCCAACGCTTGGGCGAATTCCTGATATGTTCATGCTTCCTACCGGCTTCCGTGCTCTTTGGTATGGCAGACACTCCATCTACATGGTATATATCGGCCGGGCCACGGTAAACTTTAGTCTTTATTTAATAATCGCCTTCTTAAGTTCTTCCATGAAAGCGTCAACATCCTTGAACTCACGGTAAACGGATGCAAAACGCACATATGCAACCGGGTCAAGTGAACTCATTTCGTTCATAACGAACTCTCCGATGGTGCTTGAGGGAACTTCCTTTGCCTCAAGAGCGAAAATCTCGGTCTCAACCCTGTCCACAACATCGTGGATCTGCTGGGCGGAAACGGGGCGCTTATGGCATGCGCGAAGTACGCCATCCTCAATCTTTGAGCGGTCATACTGCTCGCGGTTGTTGTCCTTTTTGATGACTATGAGTGGGATGGTCTCTACC
>R03__coassemble_1000_pt1 | contig 14318 bp, 10 predicted proteins | sample R03__metabat2_high_PE_063 | metagenome-assembled genome bin R03 | reverse complement strand
GATGTGGGCCCGCTGAAGATTGAAGGCACTCCTGCCCCGGAAGAGTTCAAACTCACCGAAGGCGAAGGGATTTGCGGCCGCAAGAAAAGAAGACCCGGGGCGCCGAGCTCCCCGGGCGAAAACCGTAATCTTCCCACGTTCCTTTGTGAGAATGACCAGGCGTTTATCATATTCGGATACAGGGGCCGCAAGCAAAATGAGGCCCGTCACCTTAATGTCTTCTTTCAATCCAGATCCTTCTTGTCATATCCGAAGTTGCGAACCAGATAATCAGATTCGCGCCAGTTTTCCTTAACCTTAACCCAGAGCTTAAGGTTTACCTTGCTCTCGGTCATCTGCTCGATTTCGTAGCGGGCATTTGAGCCGATTTTCTTCAGCATCTCGCCGCCCTTGCCGATGATGATTCCCTTGTGGGATTCCTTCTCGCAGATTATGGTGGCCTCAATGTCAAACATGGGCCGTTTGCCGGGGCGTTCCTTCATCACATCGATCACAACGGCGATTCCGTGGGGGACCTCCTTGTCAAGGGCATGGAGGGCCTTCTCCCTGATGATCTCAGCCGCAATCTGTTTCATGGGCTGGTCCGTGACCGTGTCAGGGTCGTAGAACATGGGACCGTAGGGAAGGAATTTGTAAATCTGGTCGATGAGCACATCAACATTCTCGCCGCTTCTTGCGCAGACGGGAACAACCTCGTCAAACTCGTATTCCTTTGACCATACGGAAATGACTGCAAGAAGGTCGTCCTTTGAAATCATATCCGTCTTGTTGATGACAAGGATTACGGGACAGTCCCTTTTTTTCAGGGATTTTATAATGTCAGCGTCCGAGGGGCCGATTTTCTTTTCCGGCTCCACAATGTAAAGGATAACATCCACATCCTTCATGGACCCTTTTGCGGCATTCACCATATATTCCCCGAGCTTGTTTTTCGCCTGGTGGATTCCGGGGGTGTCTGTAAAGACAATCTGTCCCCTCTCTTCGTCGGTATAAATGGTGTGAATCCTGTTGCGGGTGGTCTGGGGCTTCTTGCTTGTAATGGCAATCTTCTGCCCTATGATGTTGTTCATGAGGGTGGACTTTCCCACGTTGGGCCTTCCGATTATTGCCGCAAATCCGCTTTTCAAATTTTCTGTCATGCTCTAACTGCCTCCACGCTGTCAAGAAGCTTTGATGCCTTTATCTTCTCCTCGTTGCCGTAAACTGTCATGGATCCTGAGGAAATGATTGCCCGCACATAGGGCGCTAATTTTCTGATGTCCTCAGGTGTGGCAAGCCTTGCCTGGTCGCGGTGTTTCTGACGGGTCGCCTCATCCACTCTTCCGATGTAGCATTCCATGGCGGCTGCCGCGTCCACATGTGCCGAATGAGGAGGATCAATCTCACCAAAGGCTCCGATCACGTATTTTGTCATGTCCCGCTCTGATGCATCGAAGTTTTCCACATAGTCGGCGCACTTTTCAAAGATGTCATTTGTCTCCTCAAGATGAGGATCGCGGTAAGAGACAAGATGGCTGTTTCCGCTCATGCTAAAACCGGTCATACAGCCGTAGGCGCCGCCCTGAACACGGACATTGATCCAGAGATAATCGTAGGAAAGAATGCATTTTAATACCGAAAGGGCACCGTTGTGCTCAAGGCCCTCATTAAGGTAGTTTCCGCATCTTGCCACATATACGACCTTTGAGGCATCGTAAAGTCCCTCGCGCTTAACGGTAAGGACCGGTCTGAAGGGAGCGCCGGGCGCCTTGCCCTCGGGAAGAATTGACATACACTGGGCGACAATCTTTTTCTGATGCTCAAGTTCAGATTTTTCACAGGTGACGGAAACCATTACCCTCTTTCTTACAAAGATTTTTTGAGCAAGGGCCTTTACCTCCGCTAAAACTTCATCCACGCAGTTGTCGAAGTCGGCTTCAATGCCCTTGAGGTACTTGTAGAATTCATAGCCTTCGCTGATTTCCCTTATTGCTGCTCTTTCCGATACGCCGGCAAAGGCACGGCTCATGGCCGTAACATGTCCTGCTGCCGCCTGGGCCATCTCCATTCCGGAGCATTTTTCCATTATGAGTTCACGAAGCCTGTCCCTATCCTCGAAAAGAGTCTCAAGGATTATCTCGAAATTAAGTTCTGCGGCCGCCTCCGTCTTCTCATAAAGGGATTTGAACTGCGCCATCATGAAATGTCTTGCGCCGCTCTCCATGTAAAGACAGGTGACCGGATTTATATGGAATCCCATTCCGCCTGCCCGAAGATTCTTCTGGGCATAGAGTTCACCGTAGCTGTGCTTCTTTGTGTTCATAAGTCCAAGACACATGTTAAGCACGCCGAGGGTTTTCCATTCCTTTTCACTAAGGTCTGTAACCTCGAAATAATAGTCGTGGTAAGCGATGCCGTTCGTATCGTAATCATGATATACAAGCTCTGCTCCGCCGCACATCATGGATTCGTTAAACTGCTTTTTCACATTTTTTCTGATGTCATCCCTCTCAAGAAGGGGCAGTGACATAAGAGCCTCCTGGCTATCCTTTTCTGCCTGATAATCCTTGAGATGCTTTGTGGCATCAACGATTGCGGCAAGTTCATCCTTTGAAAGGGTTGCCTTGTAGTCCGCAAGTTTTTTTGCAAGCTTTGCATCATCCTTTGCCGCCTTATCCCTCTCGGGAGTAAGAATTACAAAGGAGCTGTGTGTATTCTCAAGAAATACCTCTTCTGCAAGCTTTTCAAAATAGCCTGTGCCGTTAAGCTCAAGAAGTTTTTCGAAGACTGTGATGGGATACAGGGTTGCGAAGGGCTCATTCTCATAGTAAAGCCAGGTATCCATCATTCCGAGGCCATAGAGCAGGCCCTTGGGATAACGTCCCGTATCAGCCTCACGGGCTGTGAAGATATTGTTGGTCAGAATGCCTTCGATAAGTTCTTTATTAAATCCTTTTTTAATTTCTTCACGAATAGTGTCAAAGATAATTTCAAGGAATTTGTCAGCCTGATCCTCATTTGAATTTTTGGCAATGATGGAAAACATCTGCTGATAGATTCCGTCGTCATAACCACCCATGACATCCTGGCAGATTCCCGCCTTAATAAGATTGAGTCTGATGGGAGCCGCAGGTGATGAAAGCAGAACCTCATCGATAATTGCAACTGCGGCATTCTGCATCATGTCAGAGGAATCTCCGTAAGAGAAATTTAGGGCAAGGAAGGTGTTGTCCTTCTCATCCTCGTCCGCGGAAATTGCGTAGGTGTTCTTTACGAGATGTCGATCTGCAAAGGGCTGCTGGAGTGTCAGCTCCGAATCCACCTTAAGGTCATCGTATTTTGAAAGATAATCCTCATCAAGTTTTCGAAGTTTCTCCTCGAAATCCATGTCACCGTAAAAATAAATATATGAATTTGAGGGATGATAAAGGGTTTTGTGGAAATCCAGAAACTGCTCATAGCTAAGCTCCGGGATGTTGTCGGGATCTCCGCCTGACTCAAAGCCGTAGCTTGTGTCCGGATAGAGGCTGTTAAGATTGATTCTTGAAAGCACATCCTCCGCCGTTGAGAAGGCGCCCTTCATCTCGTTATATACAACGCCGTTTAAGGTAATGTCATCGTCGACGGATTCCATCTCATAGTGCCAGCCCTCCTGCTGAAAAATCTCGGGATGGTCATAGATTGCGGGATGGAAAACCGCATCAAGATAAACGTCAACAAGGTTCTCGAAGTCCTTGTCGTTGCAGGATGCCACGGGATAAACTGTCTTATCCGGATAGGTCATTGCATTCAGGAAGGTGTTTAAAGATCCCTTCGCAAGTTCAACAAAGGGGTCCTTCACGGGATATTTTGCAGAACCGCAGAGAACGGAATGCTCGAGGATATGGGCATTTCCGGTGGAATTGCGGGAAGGTGTCCTAAAGCCAATGTAGAAAACCTTATTCTCATCGCTGTTCTTCACACAGGCAATGCGGGCGCCGGTTTTGTCATGGCGCAGATAATAGCCTGTGGAATGTATGTCGTTTAATTCTTCTGTCTTAATAAGGGTATAGCCTTTTACGTTCATAAGTCTCCTGTGAATATATCTGAATTGATAATATACCGGCGGAGGATGCCCCCGCCGGCAAAATAGAATCAGCCTTGGCTGAAAGATTTAAACTTACTGCAGAATCTTATCTTTCAATCTGATGAATGAAAAGTCCGCTGCGGAGCTTGGGCTCGAACCAGGTGGACTTGGGGGGCATGAGAAGCCCTGCGTCTGCCACGTCGAAAAGCTCGGTGATCTGGGTGGGATACATAGCGAAAGCGACCTTGCAGTCCTCGCTGCAGCGGCGTTCAAGCTCTGAAAGTCCGCGGATTCCGCCGACAAAATCGATTCTTGAGTCCGTGCGGGCATCCTTTATGCCGAGAATAGGATCAAGGATGAGCGCAGCAAGAACGGAAACGTCAAGTCCCTCAACCGGATCTGCGGGAATCTTCTCCGCGGGAATCGTGCAAAGATACCATTTGTTCTCAAGATACATTGAGAACTGTCCCTTTTTGGCTGGCTTTATTGCGTCATCCGAAACCTGATCAACGGAAACAATCTCCTTAACCTTTGAGAGAAGCCCTTCCGGGTCAAGTCCGTTAAGATCCTTAACAACACGGTTGTAGTCCATGATCATGAGCTGGTCGTGGGGGAAGAGAACCGAAAGGAAGAAGTTAAACTCCTCGTCGCCGGTATAATCGGGATGTGCCTCTCTTCTCTTAAAGCCAACCTTTACAGCCGATGCTGCGCGGTGATGACCGTCTGCGATGTAGATTTCGCCAATGCCCGCAAAGGTGCTTCCGATTGCCTCAATGTCCGCCTCGTCATTTATGACAAAGACTCTGTGGCGGATGCCGTCCTCTGAGGTAAAGTCAAAAAGCGCCTTTCCCTGCTTTGTCTTATCGACGATGGCGTCGATGTCCTTATGGCTTCTGTATGCAAGGAAGATGGGGCCTGTCTGGGCAGAGAGGGCATCAACGTGACGGATGCGGTCCTGCTCCTTCTCCTCCCGGGTGTTCTCGTGCTTTTTGATGATTCCGTTTGCATAATCATCGATTGAGCAGCAGGCAACGATTCCGGTCTGGGCACGTCCGTCCATTGTAAGCTCGTAAATGTAATAGCAGGGCTTGCCCTCCTTTACAAACTTGCCGGCCTTAACCATGTCCGAAAGCATGTCATTTGCCTTTGCGTAAACCTCGGGGGCATACATGTCATAGTCCTCGGGGAAGGCGGTTTCAGGGCGGTCGATGTTGAGGAACGAATCCGGTTTGCCGCTGACTTCTGCCCGGGCCTCCGCGCGGTTGTAGACGTCGTAGGGAAGGGCGGCGATGGCCTCTCCCATATTTTCAGCGGGACGTAATGCGTCAAATGCTTTTACAATTGCCATAATTAAAGAACCCTAACCTTTATAACTGACTCAACAGCCTTGATCTTGCTGATAACAGACTCGGGGATTTCGCTGCTGCAGTCCATGATTGCATATGAGTAATCGCCCTTTGAAGCATTCATCATGCTCTCGATATTGATGTCAGCATCGCCCATGATTGCAGAGAATTTTGCAATTGAGCCCTTAACATTGTGATGAAGGATGGTGATACGGCTTGCGGTCTGGCACTTGCCCATGTTAAGAGCGGGGAAGTTAACTGAGTTTGTGATGTTTCCGTTCTCAGCAAAGTCCATAAGCTCCTGAGCTGCCATGATTGCGCAGTTGTCCTCAGCCTCCTCGGTTGATGCTCCGAGATGGGGAGTGAGAATGACGCCGGGCTTGCCTGCGGTTGTGGGGTTAGCAAAGTCTGAAACGTACTTTCTGATCTTACCCTCGGCAAGTGCTGCGATAACTGCCTCCTCGTCAACAAGAAGGTCACGGGCAAAGTTAAGGATAACGGCAGAGGGCTTCATAAGCTCGATAGCCTCCTTGCCGATCATACCCTTTGTAGAGTCAAGAAGCGGAACGTGAATGGTAATGAAATCACACTCACGGTAGATGTCATTTACGTCGGTAACATGGTGAGCATTGTGTGAAAGTGACCATGCTGCGTTTACTGAAAGATAGGGGTCGTAGCCGTAAACTTCCATGCCCATGTGGATTGCAGAGTTTGCAACCTTTACGCCGATTGCGCCAAGACCGATGATACCGAGCTTCTTGCCTGCGATTTCGGTACCTGCGAAGTTCTTCTTCTCCTTCTCGGCCTTCTTCGCGATGTCCTCAAGGTCCTTGTTGTCAGCGCACCACTTGATGCCGCCAACGATATCACGGCTTGCAAGAAGCATGCCTGCGAAAACAAGCTCCTTAACGGCGTTTGCGTTTGCACCGGGGGTGTTGAATACAACAACGCCTGCCTCTGCACACTTGTCAAGGGGAATGTTGTTTACGCCTGCGCCTGCGCGGCCTACTGCGAGAAGGTTCTTGGGCATTTCCATGTCATGCATGGCTGCTGAACGTACGAGGCAGATATCTGCATCCTCGAATTTTTCGGTCTTCTCAAAGCTTGAATCGAACTTTGCGAGACCAACCTGTGAAATGGGATTTAAGCAATTGTACTTGAACATGATTTTTCCTTTCTCCGGCCTTAAAAATGCCGCTTAACTTAAGTTACCGACCGGAAAAATCCGGTCGGCCTTAAGAGTTTTTATTACTTATTGTTCTTCTCGAATTCCTTCATGAATTCAACAAGCTTCTCAACACCCTCGATGGGCATTGCATTGTAGATAGAAGCGCGCATACCGCCAACGGTACGATGACCCTTGAGGTTTACGAAGCCTGCAGCGGTTGACTCCTTGACGAACTTTGCGTCAAGCTCCTCGTTGCCGGTAACGAAGGGTACGTTCATGAGTGAACGGTCCTTTGGAACAACGGTGCCCTTAAACATCTCTGATGAGTCGAGGAAATCGTAAAGGATCTTAGCCTTCTTCTCATTGTTTGCCTTGATTGCCTCAAGACCGCCCTGCTTCTTGATCCACTTAAATACCTTGCCGCAGATGTAGATGGTGTAGCAGGGAGGAGTGTTGTAAAGTGAATCGTTGTCAGCCTGGGTCTTCCACTTAAGCATGGTGGGAGTTCCGGGAAGGCACTCGTCAGTGATAAGATCCTCGCGGATGATTGCGATAACGCAGCCTGCAGGTCCGACGTTCTTCTGTACGCCGCCGTAAACTACTGCATACTTGGTAACATCAATAGGCTCTGAAAGGAAGCATGATGAAACATCGGATACAAGATCAACGCCCTTGGTGTTGGGAAGGGTCTTGTACTTTGTTCCGTAGATGGTATTGTTCTCGCAGATGTAAACATAGTCCATGTCATCTGTGATGGGAAGGTCGCTGCAGTCGGGGATGTATGAGAAGGTCTTGTCTGCTGAAGAAGCAAGCTCAACAGCCTCGCCGTAGATCTTTGCCTCCTGGAAAGCCTTCTTTGCCCACTGACCGGTGAGAATGTAGCCGGCCTTGCCCTTCTTCATCATGTTCATGGGAACCTCAGCGAAGAACTGAGATGCGCCGCCCTGAAGGAAAAGCACCTTGTAGTTGTCGGGAATATTCATGATATCACGAAGATCCTGCTCAGCGTCCTTGATGATCTTGTCGTATACCTTTGAGCGGTGGCTCATCTCCATAACTGACTGACCGCTGCCCTCATAGTCAAGCATCTCTGCTGCTGCTTCCTTTAACACTTCCTCGGGAAGCATTGCGGGACCTGCCGAAAAATTATAAACTCTGCTCATTTTTTTCCTCCTTAAAATGAAATTCAATAAAACAATATAAATATTTGTTAATTATCTGTCAAGGTCATTTCCGTCAAAACACTCGGAAATTGATGCGCCCGGGCTTACCATGGGCCATACCTTGTCGTCCTTTTCAATACAGGCGTCAATGACGAAGGGCTTGTCTGATTTAAGGGCCCTTTCGATTGCCTCATCAAATTCAGCCTTTGTGGTGACCATTACAGCCTCGCAGCCCATTGCCTTCGCAAGGGCAACATAATCAACGCCGTCCTCGAGGACTGTGTGTGAATAATGCTGATTGTAATAGAGAGTCTGCCACTGGCGAACCATTCCCAGAACACGATTGTCAACGATGATCTCGATGAGGGGAAGCTTTTCCCGTGCCGCGGTGCAAAGCTCGTTCATGTTCATACGGAAGCAGCCGTCACCTGCAACATTGATTACGACGCTGTCGGGATTTCCGGTCTTTGCTCCAATTGCGGCTCCAAGGCCGTAGCCCATGGTGCCGAGTCCGCCGGATGAAAGGAAATGGCGGGGCTCCTTGTATTTATAATACTGCGCAGCCCACATCTGGTGCTGTCCGACCTCTGTGACAATGATTGCCTCGCCCTTTGTGGCCCTGTAGGTGGATTCGATGACCGCGGGACCTGTAAGGCGGTTGTCAGGTGTTTCATAGGAAAGGGGATAAGTGTTTTTAAGTTCCGAAACCTCTTCCATCCAGGCCTTGTGCTGGGCCTGGGACATGCGTCCGTTAAGGGCCGTAAGCACCTCCCTGACATCGCCTATTACCTCGCAGTCAACAGTGATATTCTTGTTGATCTCTGCGGGATCGATGTCAATCTGGATGATTTTTGCGTCCTTTGCAAAGGTTGAGGGATTTCCGAGCACACGGTCTGAAAATCTTACGCCCACTGCAATGAGAAGGTCGCATTTGCATACGGCAAGGTTTGAGGTCTTTGTGCCGTGCATGCCAAGCATTCCCATGTAGCGGTCGTTTGTTCCGTCGAAGCCGCCCTTGCCCATGAGAGTGTCGCATACGGGCGCGTCGACAAGCTCCGCAAATTTGGCAAGCTCTCCGGAAGCCCCTGAGATAACGGTACCGCCGCCGGTGAAGATGACAGGCCTTTTTGACTTTGCGATAAAGTCAACTGCCTTATCAAGGCTTGTCTCGTTGAGAGCCGCCGTCTTTGCGGCCTTTACAGGCTCCTTGGGAGTGTATTCAGCCATGTTCGCTGGGGATGTAACATCCTTTGTAATGTCCACAAGCACGGGGCCGGGGCGTCCGGTTGTGGCGATTGTGAAGGCGCGGCGGATGGTGTCCGCAAGCTTATTTACATCCTTAACGATGAAGTTGTGCTTTGTGATGGGGGTTGTGATACCGGTGATATCAACCTCCTGGAATGAGTCCTTGCCAAGAAGGGGAACGGTAACATTGCAGGTGATTGCAACCATGGGAACCGAATCCATATGGGCCGTTGCAATACCGGTGACAAGGTTTGTTGCTCCGGGGCCTGAGGTTGCGAAGCATACGCCAACCTTGCCCGTACTTCTTGCATAGCCGTCTGCCGCATGGCTTGCGCCCTGCTCGTGGCTGGTAAGAACATGTTTGATTTCAGGATGTCCGTAGAGAGCGTCATATACGTTGAGGATTGCGCCGCCGGGATAACCGAAGATGGTATCAACCCCCTGCTCCTTAAGACATTCTATTAAGATTTCCGAACCATTTAACTGCATTTTTAAAGCTCCTAACTACTTTACCTCGAGAACTGCACCGCGGTTTCCGCTGGTTACCATCTTCTCATAACGTGAAAGATAACCGGTGGTAACACGGGGCTGACGGGGCTGCCATTTAGCCTTGCGGGCTGCAAGCTCCTCGTCTGAAACCTTGATTTCAAGCTTCATTCCGGGGATATCGATTGCGATAATGTCGCCTTCCTCAACGAGGGCGATGGGACCGCCCACTGCTGCCTCGGGAGAAACATGTCCGATAGATGCGCCGCGGCTTGCGCCAGAGAAACGGCCATCTGTAATAAGCGCAACTGAAGAGCCAAGGCCCATACCTGCGATTGCAGAGGTGGGGTTGAGCATCTCACGCATACCGGGGCCGCCCTTGGGACCCTCGTAACGGATAACAACAACATCGCCGGGCACGATTTTTCCGCCCTTGATTGCATCGATGGCGTCCTCCTCGCAGTCGAATACGCGGGCAGGTCCTTCATGAACCATCATCTCCTCAACAACAGCTGAACGCTTAACAACTGATCCGTCGGGAGCAAGGTTGCCCTTGAGGACTGCAAGTCCGCCGGTCTTTGAGTAGGGGTTGTCCACAGGGCGGATAACCTCGGGATTCTTGTTGACAGCATTTGCAATGTTCTCGCCGATTGTCTTGCCTGTGACGGTCATGCAGTCGGTGTTGAGAAGTCCGATGTCCGCAAGCTCCTTCATTACAGCCCAGACGCCGCCTGCCTCGTTGAGGTCCTCCATGTAGGTGGGGCCTGCAGGTGCAAGATGGCAGAGGTTGGGAGTCTTCTCGGAAATGGGATTTGCAAATGAAATATCGAAATCGAAGCCGATCTCATGTGCAATTGCGGGAAGATGAAGCATTGAGTTGGTAGAGCAGCCAAGTGCCATGTCAACGGTAAGTGCGTTGAGGATTGCATCCTTTGTCATGATCTGGCGTGCGGTAATGCCCTTTCTGTAAAGCTCCATAACGGCGTTGCCTGCATGCTTTGCAAGGCGGATACGCTCTGAGTAAACGGCGGGGATTGTGCCGTTTCCGCGAAGGCCCATACCCAGTGCCTCGGTAAGGCAGTTCATTGAATTTGCGGTGTACATACCTGAGCATGAACCGCAGGTGGGGCAGACCTTGTTCTCAAACTCGCAAACGTCCTCTTCTGTCATGGTGCCTGCTGCATATGAGCCAACAGCCTCAAACATAGAAGAAAGGGAGCGCTTCTGGCCCATAACGTGTCCTGCGAGCATGGGGCCGCCTGAAACAAATACGGTGGGAAGGTCAAGACGTGCTGCTGCCATGAGAAGACCGGGCACGTTCTTGTCGCAGTTGGGAACCATGACAAGGGCATCAAACTGATGGGCGATTGCCATACATTCGGTTGAATCGGCGATGAGGTCACGGGTTACGAGGGAATATTTCATTCCCACATGTCCCATTGCGATACCGTCGCAGACTGCGATTGCCGGGAATACAACGGGAACACCGCCTGCCTCGGCAACGCCGAGCTTAACTGCGTCCACAATCTTATCGATGTTCATATGACCGGGAACGATCTCATTGTACGAGCTTACGATTCCGACCATGGGTTTCTTCATTTCTTCCTGGGTGAAGCCAAGTGCGTTGAAAAGGCTTCGTGCGGGTGCCTGCTGCATACCCACTCTTGCGTTGTCACTTATCATAGTACGTATCCTCCTGTTGCTGCATTGCGCTGCGTTTTATGTTTTCGTTTACTGCTAATCTACTCTGTACAGTTTAATTTCTCTAATCCGAATCAGATTCTCTCGCAGATAAGGTCGCCCATTTTTGAGGTGCCGACCTTCTCCACAACTGAGCCGTCACGGGGCATGATGTCGATGGTTCTGTAGCCGTCCTCAAGTACCTTGCGTACAGCATTTTCGATGGCATCGGCTTCAGCGTCAAGGTCGAAGCTGTAGCGGAGCATCATTGCTGCGGAAAGGATGGTTGCGATGGGGTTTGCGATTCCCTGGCCGGCGATATCGGGTGCAGATCCGCCGGAGGGCTCGTAAAGACCGAATTTTGTCTCGTTGAGGGATGCTGATGAGAGCATTCCGATTGAGCCGGTGACCATTGAGGCCTCGTCTGAAAGAATGTCGCCGAACATGTTCTCGGTCAGGATGACGTCAAACTGGCCGGGGTTCTTAACAAGCTGCATTGCGCAGTTGTCAACAAGCATGTGCTCGTAGGAAACCTCAGGGTAGTCCTTTGCAACCTCCTCAACAACCTTTCTCCAAAGGCGTGAAGAGTCAAGTACGTTTGCCTTGTCAACCGAAGTTACCTTCCTGCGGCGCTTCATGGCAATATCAAAGCCCTTGATGGCAATACGGCGAATTTCATTTTCGGAATAGGTAAGGCTGTCCCTTGCAACGAGCTGTCCGTTCTCCTCTGCGGTAGAACGGGCGCCGAAGTAAAGGCCGCCGGTAAGCTCACGCATGATCATCATGTCGAAGCCCTCGCCAATAATGTCATCACGAAGGGGACATGCCTCCTTGAGCTGGGGATAAAGATATGCGGGACGAAGATTTGCAAAAAGATTTAAGGATTTGCGAAGCTTGAGAAGTCCTGCCTCGGGGCGCTTGTCAGCGGGGAGCTTGTACCAGGGTGAGGTGGAAGTGTTTCCGCCGATGGAACCCATGAGCACCGCATCGCTTGCCTTTGCAGCTGCTATGGCCTCGTCTGTAAGGGGCTCGCCGCAGGCATCAATCGAACAGCCTCCCATAAGGATGTCAGTGTAGGTTATTTCATGGCCGTACTTTGAAGCCACATGGTCAAGAACCTTGCGGGCCTCTCCTACAACCTCCGGGCCGATTCCGTCGCCCGCAATAACGCCTATTTTCATGTTCATATCAAGCCTTCTTTCCGTATAAAAAAATGCATAACAAAACTTTTCTGTCGATTAACGACAAAAATACTTCACTATCATACCGCATTTTGCATAATTATTCAATCATAAAAAAGACCGCCACCATAAGGTGACGGCCATGATTATTGAACGCTTATTTTACTCAGCCTTTGCCTCAGTGGCATCCTCGGGCTTTTCAACCTCGGTGATGGCTGCGCGCTGCATGGGGATACGGCAGTTCTTGTTGTTGCCGAACTCAACGATGACGGTGTCCTCGTCGATGGCGATGACTACGCCGTAAAATCCGCTGGTGGTAAGAACCGTATCGCCTACTGCAAGTGCTGAGAGCATTGCCTGGCGGCGCTTCTCCTCCTTCTTCTGGGGACGGCTCATGAAATACATCATACCTCCAATGAGGACCACCCAGATAACAAGGATCAGCATAGAGTTGAACCCGCCTGATGAAGCTGTCTGTTCTGCCTGTAATAACATAATTTTCCTCCTTAAAACTAATGAAATTTATTAAGACTCACCCTTCTCCATCTGGAGAAGTTTGTTCTTTTTGTAATAATGATAAACACCTGCGTCAATGGCATCCCTGATTTCCTTCATGAGATTGTTGTAGAAGTACAGGTTGTGAAGTACGCAGAGCCTAAGGCCAAGCATCTCTCCCGCCTTGTGGAGATGGCGGATGTAGGCCCTTGAATAGCCTGCCCTGCAGGCGGGGCATCCGCAGCCCTCCTCGATGGGGCGCATGTCCTTAATGTACTTTTCATTTTTGATGTTTATCTTGCCGTAGCTTGTGTAAAGCTGTCCGTGGCGTCCGTTTCGGCAGGGGTAAACACAGTCAAAAAAGTCAATTCCCCTGTCAACCGCCTCAAGAATATTTGCCGGAGTTCCAACGCCCATAAGGTAGGTGGGCTTGTTCTTGGGAAGATGGGGAACAACCTCATCAAGGATGTGATACATTTCCTCGTGGGTCTCGCCAACCGCAAGTCCGCCGACCGCATAGCCGTCAAGGTCCATCTCGGAAATACGCTTCGCATGGTCGATTCTTTTATCCTCATAAACCGCGCCCTGGTTGATGCCGAAGAGCATCTGTTTTTTGTTGATGGTGCCCTCGGTGTTTCGAAGCTCCTCCATTTTGGTGCGGCATCTTTCAAGCCAGCGGGTGGTGCGGGCAACCGAGTCTGCCACATAGGCGCGCTCCGCCTTTGCAGGCGGGCATTCATCGAAGGCCATGGCAATCGTTGAGGCAAGGTTCGACTGAATCTGCATGCTCTCCTCCGGGCCCATGAAGATCCTTCTTCCGTCAATGTGGGACTGGAAGGTGACGCCCTCCTCCTTTATTTTGCGCATGCCTGCAAGGGAGAAGACCTGAAAGCCGCCGGAGTCCGTGAGAATGGGGCGGTCCCAGACCATAAATTTGTGAAGTCCGCCAAGCTCCTTTATGACCTCATCTCCCGTTCTCACATGAAGATGGTAGGTGTTTGAAAGCTCAACCTGGCAGCCGATTTCTTTTAAATCGAGAGTGGAAACCGCACCCTTTATTGCTCCCACCGTTCCCACGTTCATGAAAACGGGAGTCTCTATTTTGCCGTGGACGGTTTCAACTGTTGCCCTTTTAGCCCGGCCGTCCTCCGCCAGTATTTTGTAGGTAATGCGATCACTCATAGAACTTTTTGATTCCTTCCAGTTTTGATGTCATGTTGCAAAGCAGGGCATCAAGAACCACCAGCGCCGCCATAGTTTCAACCACAACAACCGCCCGGGGAACGATAACGGGATCATGGCGTCCCTTTATTTCCATTTCGATTTCCTGGCCCGCCTCATTTGCGGCCTGCTGGGGACGGGAAATGGAGGGGGTGGGTTTGAAGGCCGCCCGGAAAATGATATCGCTTACGTCCGACATGCCTCCCAAGGTTCCGCCGCTGTGATTTGTGCTTTTCACAATTCTGGCTTCCTTTACGTCGAAGGGGTCGTTATTAAGAGCGCCACTTG
>R03__coassemble_998_pt1 | contig 14322 bp, 9 predicted proteins | sample R03__metabat2_high_PE_063 | metagenome-assembled genome bin R03 | reverse complement strand
CGCCGGCCGCCGGGAAGGTCAAGTCCCTTTCCGGTCGGGGCACAAATAAGCTCCGCTGCCGCCTCAAAATGGACAGCGGAAACATCCCGAAGCTGGGGCAGATTCCGTGAAAGAAAAAGCCGTACCGTCTCTTTTCTGAAAAGAGGTGAAGCATCTTCAAGATCTGCGGTTTCAAGCAAAATTCCGGCATTTTCCCTTCGCACATGTTCCGACAGATACTTTTCGCAGCCCTCATCCGCAAGGCTCATAAGCTCCTGTATTTTAAGGGCAAGACCGCCGATATGGGAAACAGCGGAATCGTTGATGGCAAGGAGCTCGGGGATAACCTTTGCCCTGATGCGGTTTCTCGAATAGGACTCATCGGAATTGGTGGAATCCTCACAGTAGGGCTGATTCCTCCCGGCAAGATAGGAAAGAATTTCCGGCTTGTCCATATAAAGAATGGGCCTTAATATGTGATTTTCAAGGGGCTTCATGCCGGTCATTCCCAAAGGACCGGTGCCCCGCGCCATTCTGAAAAGAAGTGTCTCCGCCTGATCCCGGAGATTGTGGGCAACAGCAACATATACGCCGCCGGAGCAGGTTTTGCAAAGTTCTCTGCGCTTATTTTCAAATACCTCGTAACGAAGTTCCCGCGCGGCCTCCTCAAGTGAACGTCCGGTCCCTGCGGCCCGGGCCGGGGCATCCACCCTTACCATTTCAAAAGGAATCCCCCGGGCTTTGCAAAAGTCAAAAGCAAAGTCTCCATCCCGAAGGCTCTCCGCCCCGCGGATTCCATGCTCAACATAAAGCGCCCGCAGAGAAAATCCTAGGACCTCCTCCGCAGCCTAAAGAACCAGCATCATGCATACAGAGTCTGAGCCGCCTGAAAAGCCCGCGAGGATGGTGTCGCCGGGGCCGAAATCATTCAGTTTCCGAAGGTTTTCAATAAATAATTCTTCCGTCATTTTTCGTCACATTCATACTATACAAAAAGGGAGAAGCCTCGCTTCTCCCTATTATAACTATTTTTTCTCCCTAAAGACAATCTCATCTTCATGGAGCATACCCAGCTTGCTTTTAGCTGTGTCTTCAATATACTGAACAGAACTTACATACTTTTCTTCCTCTGCAAGTTCCTGCGTTCTTTTTTGTTCTTCCTCAACTTCGCGCGTTAACTCGACCGCCCGCGCAGCATATTCCTTGTTCCTCGTGTCCAGGCGATACATCTGTATCATGAAAAATCCCAAAACGAAAACAACGACTATGCTGACGCAAAAACGCCCGAAGCGGGCTCTTTTTCTGCTTCGCATAATACTGATACTCCCTGAAAGCCCAATGGCTTTCTCCCCCCAGAGATTTTTGGCAGCCTTCCTAAAACTGCCCGTCGGCAAAACCCGACAATATATTTATATCACGATTTTACTTTTCTGTAAACTATATCGAACACAATATGTCCGGCTCTTCATAGTACTTTTGAACCTTTTTACAGGTATTCGAACATATCAGCCGCTTCTTCCTTCTTTGTGGTGTCCTTTATGTCCGTAATGCGAACCTTCACGGTCTTGTTTCCGAACTGGATTTCAAGCACGTCTCCCACCTTGACGGTCGTGGAGCTTTTTGCGACCTTGTCATTGACGAGGACTCGCCCCGCCTCACAGGCCTCCTGGGCGACGGTGCGTCTTTTTATAAGTCTTGAAACCTTAAGATATTTATCAAGTCTCATCTTTTCTCCCTGATAAGGGCATCATCTGCCCTTTTACCAAAATCAGCCGGCCATTTGCGCCGGATTTCAAAAATATAAGAGCCCGGGAAATTCCCGGGCTCAGATGAACAATTTAAGATAGAATTACTTCTTCTTCTTAGACTTGGGTGCGTTAACAGCGTCCTTAAGAGCCTTACCAGCCTTGAACTTAGGAGCCTTTGAAGCTGCGATCTTCATCTCAGCGCCAGTCTGGGGGTTACGTCCGGTACGAGCGCTTCTCTCAGCAACCTCGAAAGTACCGAAGCCAACGAGCTGAACCTTCTCGTTCTTCTTAAGCTCTTCAGTGCAAACCTCTACGAATGCATCAACTGCTGCCTGTGCGTCCTTCTTTGAAAGACCGGTCTTGTCAGCCATAGCTGCTACTAATTCTGCCTTGTTCATTATAAATTCCTCCTCTGGAAATGTGTAATAAGCGGGCCGTCTGGTTTTCAAACGAACCTACCCGTTTATTATAAAGGTTTGGCCCTAAATGTCAAGTAAAAAGGGCATTTTTATGGGTTTTTGCGCCCGTTTGACCGATTTAATCCCCAAGCAGACTCGAAAGCAGTGTTGAAAGGGTTGTGTAATAGTCAAGATCCGCATCATCTCCCGCGGAAGCATAACCGCCATCGTCATCGTCCTCATCGTCCTCATCCGATGAGGTGTCTGTGGTTGTGGTGCCGGTGGTTCCTGTCCTTCTTGTTGTGCCGGTAGTTCCCGTGGTTCCTGTAGTTCCCGTGGTGCCAGTTGTAGTTGATGCCGTGGTGTCTGATGAAGTATCGGAGCTGCTTTCCTCAGTAAGTCCGATTGAAATTTCCGCAGTCTCGGAGTTTACAACCAGATACTTGCTCCAGCTGTCATAGCCATCTGCTGAAATCACCAGCGAATGGGTTCCATAGGGAACGGAGTGGGTAGAGTAATTTTCCATCTCCTCCCCGTCCAGGAAGATTTTGCAGCCCTCCGTGCCGATCTTAAAGGTCAGCTCACACATCTTCGGACCCTCGCCCTCAAGCTCGGAAAGATCAAGTTCCGTGGTTTCGCCCCTCTCGATCTTAATGTCAGCGGAACCGCCGTAGCCCTTGTTTGCAACCGTGACAGTGTATTCACCCTCCGGTATGCTCATCTTCATTCCCGATGATATCTCGGAGAAAATCTTGTCACCGATCTGGATATAGGAACCGTCGAATTTGTCCGTATGGGTAAGTTTCAGCGTTCCGCTCGAGGTGGTTACCACAACGCAGTAAACCTCCTTGCCGACGCCTGTCACCCTGATTACATCATCATCCTTAAGGTCCTTTATGTCGATGCTGTCCTCGTCGGAGAATACGGAAACAAGGGTTGAAACCTTCAGTTTTTCACCGGCGATGGTCATGATTCTTCCGGTTGAGTCCACAGAGTAATTTTCAAGGTCCTCATACTCCCAGCCGCCGTCGTAGGCCTTGACCGAAAGAAGGGTGGAATCCGTCTTCACATCCCCGATTTCGATGAGGGTTCCGGGGGTAAACTTGCTCCAGACTGCATATTCACCATACTTGTCAAGAAAGGCCGTACCCAGGTTGTAGGCAAAGCGGAGCTGGTTTCCCGTCTGAAGGGAAATCACGGTCAGAGTTTCCTTCGTGGTGTCAAGCTCCCTTACAACATAAAGCTCCGGAATTTCCTCCTCCACCTCCTCCTGCTCATTTTCAACAGGAGCCATGGTAGCCTTTCTTATGTCCGCCGTGGGCGTGTCATTGCCGCAGGCCGCAAGGGCCATTGCAAGAAATGTCATCACAGATAAAATTGTAAATGCTTTAATTCTTTTCATCCGTCTGAAGATCTCCGGCAATTTTCTCTGCCATTTTCATAAGTGTCTCTTTTTCGTTGAGGGCAGGATCATCCACAACCTTCTCAAAAAGCCTGTCGATGATTTCCCCCATTCCCGGTCCGGGCTTAATTCCCATTTCAATAAGATCACGGCCGCCAAGTGCAAGGTCGCTCTTTCGGATACAATTTTCTTCATCCAAAATCCTGTAATAGGTCTTTTCGAACTCCTCAAGGGCCCTTTCCTTTTCCTCCCGCATGTACATGCTCTGGGCTCCAAGATCAGCCCGCTGCACAATAAAGAAATCCGGGAAAGCCTCCGGACCTATCCTTACGATGGCCCGCCTTATGGCCTTTTCCGTGGTGCCCGGCCTCTCGTCGTGATACCGCACAAAATTCCGCACACGCTTAATGGTGTCATTGTCAAAGCGAAGGCGCTTCATGATATCCTCCGCCATGTCAGCGCCGATTTCCTGATGACGCTTAAAATGGTCAACGCCCTTCTCGTCTGTGGTCTTTGCCCTGGGCTTTCCTATGTCATGAAGGAGCATTGTAAGGCGAAGGGTAAGGTCCTCCGGTGCAAGGCAGACCGCTTCCACCGTGTGCATTCCCACGGTGTACATATGGTGGGGATTGTTCTGCTCCGTCTCCATAAGAATGTCAAACTCCGGCAGAAAAATCTTTGTAAGTCCAAGCTCATAAAGGTTTACAAGATCCCGGGGACGTCTGCTGCAAAGAAGCTTGCAAAGCTCATCCCGGATTCTCTCTGCGGAAATTTTCTCAAGAGTTCCCGCAAGAGCTGCAATAGCAGATCTTGTTTTCTCCTCTATTTCAAAACAGAGCTGGGCGCCAAACCGCACAGCTCTCATCATGCGAAGGGCATCCTCCGAAAATCTCAGATAGGGGTCCCCCACGCATCTTATTATGCCTGCCGAAAGATCTTCCATTCCACCAAAAAGGTCTACCAGCCCTCTTTCGGGATGGTAGGCCATTGCATTGATAGTGAAGTCCCGTCGCATCAGGTCTTCCTCAAGTGAAGTTGTAAAGGTGACCTCAAGAGGATGTCTTGAGTCCTCGTACTCCCCGTCAATGCGGTAGGTTGTAACCTCGTAAGGGGTTTTGTCCATAAGGACGGTAACCGTGCCGTGCTTAAGCCCGGTGTCGACCGTGTGGTCGAAAAGGGCCTTGACCTGCAGGGGGAGGGCTGAGGTCGTAATATCCCAGTCATAGGGAGTCCTGCCAAGAATACTGTCCCTGACGCAGCCGCCTACAACGTAGGCCTCATATCCTGATTCCTCAAGACGATTTATGATTTTAATGGCATCTGCCGGAACGTTGATTCTTGTCATAATTAATAAGCTTTACCCCAGTAAACAAGTTTGTGGGCAGGCTTTCCGCAGCATACGCAGACGTCGGAAATCTGCTCCTGGTCGTTGAAGGGCATGCAGCGTGAGGTTGCCGCAGTCTCTTCCTTTATCTTGTCCTCGCAGGCTCTGTCTCCGCACCACATGCCGCGGATGAAGCCGCTCTTTTCCTCGATTACGGTCTTGAACTCGTCATAGCTGTGAGCATCGTAAATCTTTGAATCACGGCGCTCCTTCTGACGGTTGAACATATCCTTCTGCATGGTCTTAAGAAGTTCCTTAACGGTATCCTCAAGTCCCTCGAGGGATGCGGAAATCTTTTCGCCGGTGTCGCGTCTTACGATTATGCAGCTGTTCTTTTCGATATCCTTGGGACCGATTTCCACACGAAGGGGAATACCGCGCATTTCCTGCTCGGAGAATTTCCATCCGGGTGATTTGTCAGTATCGTCAAGCTTTGCTCTGATGCCTGCCTTTACAAGATCCGCATTGAGAGCTGCCGCTGCCTCAAGCACTCCCTCCTTGAACTGCTGGATCGGAATTACCATAACCTGGGTGGGCGCCACTGCAGGGGGAAGAACAAGTCCCGAATCATCCCCATGTACCATTATGATGGCACCGATAAGACGGGTGGTCATGCCCCATGAAGTCTGGTGGCAGTACTGAAGTTTGTTGTCCTTGTCAGTGTACTGGATGCCGAAGGCCTTTGCGAAGCCGTCGCCAAAGTTGTGGCTGGTTCCGGACTGAAGCGCCTTGCCGTCATGCATAAGAGCCTCGATGGTGTAGGTGCTCTCTGCGCCGGCGAACTTTTCCTTCTCGGTCTTCTGACCGCGTATTACGGGGATTGCAAGGAACTCCTCGCAGAAGTCAGCATAAAGGTTGAGCATCTGGATGGTGCGCTCCTTCGCCTCCTCTGCGGTAGCGTGAACTGTATGTCCCTCCTGCCACAAGAACTCACGTGATCGAAGGAAAGGTCTTGTCTCCTTCTCCCAGCGGACAACTGAGCACCACTGGTTGTAAACCTTGGGAAGGTCACGGTAAGACTCCACGTTGTTTTTGTAGAAATCGCAGAAGAGTGTCTCGGAAGTGGGGCGCACGCAAAGTTTCTCCTGAAGGGGGTTAAGTCCGCCCTGGGTAACCCATGCAACCTCGGGAGCAAAGCCCTCAACATGGTCCTTCTCCTTCTGAAGAAGGCTCTCGGGAATGAAGATGGGGAGGTAGACATTCTCTACTCCGGTCTCCTTGAATCTGCGGTCAAGCTCGTGCTGGATGTTCTCCCAGATTGCATATCCCGCGGGCTTTAAGATCATGCAGCCCTTAACAGATGAATAATCGATAAGCTCTGCCTTTTTTACGATGTCAGTGTACCACTTGGCGAAGTCCTCATCCATGGATGTGATCTGCTCCACCATCTTTCCTTCTTTTGCCATAATGTCTCCTTTTGCTTTATGTTACTCGTATTGTGCCCTGTGAAGTCCAGCATAGAAGCCTCCCTTTGCAAGGAGTTCCTCGTGGGTTCCCATCTCCACAACTTTTCCGGCATTAACAACCAGGATGCAGTCCGCCGAACGGACAGTGGAGAGCCTGTGGGCAACAATAAACGTTGTACGGCCACTCATCATAGTACCAAATGCGGCCTGAATTTTCAATTCCGTTCTTGTATCGATGGAGGAGGTTGCCTCGTCCAGTATGAGCATGGGGGGAATGTGAAGCATTACCCTTGTGATGCACAGAAGCTGCCTCTGTCCCACGGAAATACTGCTGCCCCCTGAGGAGAGCACGGTATCGTACCCCTCCGGAAGCCTTCGTATGAAGCTGTGGGCACCTGATTTCTTCGCCGCCTCTATCATTTCCTCATCGGTTATATTATCATCCGCAAATTTAAGATTGTCGCGGATGCTGCCCTCCCTGATCCAGGTTTCCTGAAGAACCATTCCGAAGTTTTTCCTGATAAGGGAGGAATCGATTCTGTCAAAATCCGTTCCGTCAAGAAGAAGATGTCCTTCATCCGGAGCGTAAAATTTCATGAGAAGCTGGATTATGGTGGTCTTGCCGGCGCCCGTGGGGCCTACAATCGCAATCTTCTGCCCGGCTCAACCTTAAGGGAAAGATTCTCTATCAGTTTCTTTGATTTATCGTAGGAGAAGCTGATGTTATCGAAAACAATCTCACCCCGGGGAGTATCGATCGATACCCCATCCGCAACGGGCTCCTCTTCGATTTCATCTATGAGTTCAAAAAGTCTTGCAGCACTTGCGAGGGCGCTCTGCAGTTCCGTCACAACCCCGGAAATTTCATTGAAGGGCTTTGCATACTGGCTTGTGTAGCCAAGAAAACTGGTGAGATTTCCTATGGTCATGCCCGCAATTTCAAGTCCCCCCAGGGTAACCTCACCCTTCATGCAAAGGTAGGCTCCCAAAAGAGTTACCACCGCATAAACCAGATTATTCACAAAGCGTGAGGTAGGGTTCACAAGGGATGAGAAGAATGAGGCGTTTTTTGAAACATGATAAAGCCTCCGGTTCAGCTCTCCGAAATCCGAAAGAGCCTTCTCCCCGTAATCGAAAGCCTTCACAACCCTGGCATTCTCAATCATCTCGTTGGTGTAACCGGTCTGGGCTGCGCGGATTTTGGACTGCTCCGTAAAGAGGCTGTAGGTCCTGCCAGCAACAAACTTTGCCACATAAAAGCTAAGTGGTGTCAAAATTACAACAACCGCTGCCACGAAAAGATGTATCCTCAGCATGAAAACAATCGTGCAGATGATGGTCAGCACCCCGGAGAAAAGCTGTGTAAAGCCCAGAAGAAGTCCGTCTCCCACCGCCTCAGCGTCATTTGTAATGCGGCTTAAAATATCGCCGCTTTTGTATTTGTCATGAGCCTCAAAGGACAGCTTCGAAATCTTTGCGGCAGCCTGCCTGCGAAGATCACGCACAATCCTGTAGGTGACAAAATTGTTGATTCTGTTCATTATCATGGTGGATGCAGAGGTCACAAGAATAACCACCGCCATCCATCTGCAGGTCTGATAAAGCGTGTCAAAATCCACCTGTCCCTGTCCTTTTATGCAGTCAACCGCATTTCCCTGGAAATAGGGAATGCAGATGGTTGAGGCCACGGAAATTGCCGCAAAAAGAAGGGATCCCAAAAGAGCGGGAACATATTTTTTCATGGACAGAAGAAGTCGTCCCAAAAGTTTCCTATTCATGGGCCACCTCCTCATACTGGGTTCTGTAAATTTCCCGGAAGGGCTCACAGCTTGAAAGAAGTTCCTCCATAGTTCCAAAGCCCGCCACAGCTCCGTCCTCAAGCACAAGGATTCTGTCCGCAAATCTTAAGGATGAGGCTCTCTGGGATACTATGAAGACTGTAGGGTGATAATCAATTTTCGCGATGTTCGACGCAAGAATCTTCTCTGTTGCCATATCAAGAGCCGAGAAGGAGTCGTCCAAAATGAGCACCGGAGCCTTCCTCGTAAGTGCCCTGGCAATTGTAAGGCGCTGTTTCTGACCGCCGGAAAAGTTCGAGCCCCCGGTTAAGACCTCTGCGGAAAGTCCGCCCTTTTCCTCAGCAAATTCAAGGGCGCAGGCAAGCTCAAGGGCCTTCTCCATCTCGGCCTTTGAAGCCTCATCATTTGCGACCTTAAGATTTGATTCTATGGTTCCGGAGAAAAGCCGGGCCTTCTGGGGAACTCTTGAAAACTGCGCAAATAACTCACTGCTGTCATATTCATTTATATTTTTGCCACGAAAAAGAATTTCCCCGGAGCCTGCGGGATAAAAGCCGCTTATAAGGTCAAGGAGTGTACTCTTTCCGGAGCCTGTACCGCCGATGATTCCGATGGTTTCCCCCTCATTTACCGCGAAGGAAATGCCGGTCAGGGACTCCTCAGATGCGCCCTTGTAGGTGAAGGAAAGATTTTTAACCTGAAGGAACGGCACATTCTTCTCAGGCTTTATTGCGTTTTCCTCATCCGGAGCGTCCGTCTTAACCCCGGCTCCATCCTTCTCATCCTCTTTTTCGCCGAAGAGGATTTCGTTGAGACGGCTCACGCAGGGGGCTGCCTTCATGATGAGTACAATAAGATTCGAAAGTTTAATGAGCTCAACCAGAATCTGGGACATGTAATTTATGAGGGCAAGGGTCTGTCCCGTTGTAAGACTCCCGGCGTTCACCCTGATTCCCGATAAATAAATAAGGAGAATGAGACCTGTGTTTATGACAAGGTAGGTCACGGGATTTATGAAGCTCTGGATGTTTCCCGCATGCTTCTGGGCGGCATATACATTCCCGATTTTATCCTCCAGATTGGAAAGCTCCGCCTCCTCCCTGCAGAAAGCCCTTATGACCTTCTGGCCTTCCACGGTCTCCCTCGTCACAAGGGTAAGGCCCTCAAGCTTTTCCTGGATTTTTCGGAAAGCGGGAAGGGAACTTTTTGTGATCACGAAAACGATAAGGCTTAAAAGCGCCACAACACCAATAAAAAGAGGGAGCGAGCGCTTATCCACAACCGCAGCCATGACGACTGCGCCTGCCACAATGAAAGGCGAGCGCAGAAACAGTCTTAAGAAAAGGTTCACCGCTGACTGAACTGCGCTTATGTCGCTGTTCATCCTGGTGAGAAGTGCATCGGTTCCGTACCGGTCATAATCCTCAAAGGTAAGGCCCAGAATTTTCTTAAAAAGAGCCTCCCTTAAATTGGCGGAAAAGCCAGTTGCGGCCTTTGCGGCAAAATACTGCGCCATGAGTGCAACCGCCGTGCCCACAAAGGCAAGGGCTGCCATAATAAGAACCTGTCCGAAAAGATAATCGGCATTTCCGGAGGGGATGCCCCGGTCCACAATGCGCGCCACAACAAGAGGCACAAAAAGCTCAAAGGTTGCCTCCGTCATTTTGAAAATGGGAGCCGCAAAGCTCTCTTTTCTGTATGGTTTTAAATACTGCCAGATGTTCTGCTTCTTCATAATCCCAATATTGAAAAAAGAGCTGCAGGCCAGGCTGCAGCTCTTCGTTGATACAGAATAATTAGTTTGCTGAAGCGTTCTCGGTGGTCTCTTCAGTAGTCTCCTCTGAAGACTCTTCAGTCTCCTCGGTTTCCTCGGTCTCTTCAGCCTCTTCCTCAGCAGCCTCCTCAGCTTCCTCGGCTTCTTCCTCATCAGCTTCCTCAGCTTCTTCGGTTTCCTCGGTCTCTTCTGTTTCCTCAGTCTCCTCGGTCTCATCCTCAGGTGCCTGGAACAGTGTACGTCCGAGTTTTACTTTAGCCCAGTTGCTTTCGTTGATTGTCCAGGGAGTCTCCTCAAGGTAGCCCTCAACAACCTCTGTGAGATGATCGTCCTTCTCTGATTCTACAGCAGACTCGTAAGCACTCTCGGTTGCCTCCTCATCGTTCTCGGTGTCAAGGCGTACGATGGTAAGCTGACCATCGCCCTCGATAATGTCTGAGCACTGGCCCACTGAAAGAGCGTCAGCTGCCTCCTTAACCTCATCTGAGAGTGAAGTGTCTGACTCGCCGTAGGTCTGGTACTCTGACTCATAGCCGGCATTTGATACTGCATTGTCAAAATCGTCAGCTGTTGCGATGTAAACAAGTGCTACGCGGATATCCTCGATTTCCTCATCTGAAAGATCAACGGTGTTGCCGTCGGAATCGGTGGTGGTAGTGGGTACGTTTACAACACTGATACCCTTCTGAATGTTGTCCTCGGTGGTTGTGGTGATTTCAGCCTGCTCACGGATCACGTCCTGAACGCGGGTTGAAACTGTGGTGACGCGGAGGTACTCCTTAACGATGTCCTCGGTTGCGCCCATCTCCTCAAGTGCGCTCTCTTCGTTTGCGCTCATGAAGGTCTTTGCAGCCTCCTCGATTGCGGCATTGTCCTCGTCGGTGAGAGCAACATCATAATCTGCAGCATGCATGTCAAGGATGTAATCCTGCTGAAGCTGCTGTGAAACCGAATCCTTGATGGTGTCGGCGAAGGTGCTGCCGGTACCTGAAAGGTCTGTTGACCAATAGCCCTCACCTGCATAGCTGATGTAGAAGCCCATCTCGTCCATGCTTGCCTGATTGTAGCGTGCTGCGAAGTTTGCAACGCCGAGGCTGATGGTGGTTCCGTTTGAGGTTGCGAATACTGCATCAGGATTGATACCGCAGCCGGTGAAAACGGTTGCCGCAGAAAGCGCAAGTGCCATCGCGCCTGCAATAAGCTTTGTATATTTCATGATAAATCTCCTTAATAAAAATTTCGCTAATAACTTATGTATTATCAGACTTTTCGCCCTCTGTGTCAACCAGAAAATGTCCCGCAGCCCCCAAAAACTCCGTGATTTTTTCCATAATGGGAACTTTTCTGTCGTTTGAGTTCCTGTAGGGTGTGTAGACCAGCCTGGGCGGATTGTTCTTCGGATAGAAGGCCAGGTAGTTTTTGTATACATTCAGAAGTTCCATGAGGCCCTCGTTATTTATTTTGGCCTGCTCATGGAAAATGAGATGAAGTTCCTCGCCTTTCATTCTCACATCGGTAAAATAGCATTCGTGGGCCGTGCGCTTTAAGGATGCCACAAGGAAAAGATTTGAAACGGACTTCGGATACTCTCCGAACCTGTCAATAAGCTCGTCCTTAAGGTCCGCGGCCTCCTCCTCATTTGCAAGGGTCGCTATTCTCTTGTAAATTTCTATCTTCTGAAGCTCGTCGGAAATGTATGAGGGCGGAATGAAGGCGTCGATGGAAATGTCCATTGTGGTCTCGAACACCTCCGCAACAACCTCCCCCTTTTCACGGCGCACCGCCTCTGAAAGCATCTTGCAGTAAAGGTCATAGCCCACCGCATCCATATGTCCGCTCTGGGCCTCGCCGAGCATGTTTCCGGCGCCGCGGATTTCAAGGTCCCTCATGGCAATCTTAAAGCCCGAACCGAGTTCCGTGAATTCCCTGATGGCGGAAAGCCTCTTCTCGGCCTCCTCCCGGAGCATGCGGTTTCGCCTGTACATAAGGAAGGCGTAGGCGCTTCTGCTCGACCGTCCCACGCGGCCCCGAAGCTGGTAGAGCTGGGAGAGGCCGAAGTTTTCAGCATCCTGGATGATGATGGTATTTACGTTGGGGATATCGATTCCGATCTCGATAATCGTGGTTGCAACAAGCACGTCTATCTCGCCGTTTACAAACTCATACATAATGTCCTCAAGGCGCTGCTGGGACATTTTGCCGTGGGCATAGGCTACCGTGGCCCCAGGCACAAGCTTCTCAAGCTTTACCGCAACGTCCGCAATGTCCCGGACACGGTTGTGAACATAGTAGACCTGTCCGCCCCTTGCAAGCTCCCTGTTAATTCCCTCCCTGATCATCTCCTCGTCATATTCCATGACATAGGTCTGGATGGGGGATCTTTCCGAGGGCGCCTCCTCAAGAAGGCTCATATCCCTGATTCCCACAAGGCTCATGTGAAGTGTCCTTGGGATGGGGGTTGCAGACAGGGAAAGAACGTCAACATTTGTCTTAAGATTCTTTATTTTTTCCTTGTGGGTTACACCGAAGCGCTGCTCCTCGTCCACAATCAGAAGTCCCAGGTCCTTGTACTGAACATCATTTGAAAGAAGCCTGTGGGTTCCGATCACAATGTCAACCGCTCCCTTTGACACATCCGATGCGGTCTTTTTGTTTTCCTGGTCGGATTTTAGCCTGCACATAAGTCCCACCTTCACAGGATAATTTTTCATTCGTTCAAGGAAGGTGTGGTAATGCTGCTGGGCAAGGATGGTGGTGGGCGCAAGGACTGCAACCTGCTTTCCGTCCTGGACAGCCTTAAAGGCAGCCCTTATTGCCACCTCTGTCTTTCCGAAACCAACATCGCCGCAGATGAGTCTGTCCATGATCTTGCGGCTTTCCATGTCTCGTTTTGTGTCCTCGATTGCGGAAAGCTGGCAGTCTGTTTCCTCAAACGGAAAAGCCTCCTCAAACTCCTGCTGCCAGGGGGAGTCTGCCGAAAAGGCAAAGCCCTCGGCCCTGCTTCTTACGGCATAAAGGCTCACAAGCTCCTTTGCAACCTCCTCCGTTGCGACCTTGACCCGGGTCTTGGTGCTCTTCCACTCGTTGCCGCCGAGGGAGTGAAGTTTCGGGGCACTGCCCTCCCGGCCCGAATATTTCTGGATCATGTCAAGCTGTGTTACGGGAATGTAGAGCTTTCCGCCCTTTGCATACTCTATCTGAATGTAATCCCTGACAACTCCGCTTATCTCCTCTTTTTTGATTCCGCGGTAAACTCCGACGCCATGATTTTCATGCACAACATAGTCGCCCACATGAAGATCATTGAAGGAACCGATCTTCTCGCCCCCTGTAAATTTGCGGCGACGTTTTCTCTGGCGTTTTCCGAAAATATCGCTCTCGGAAATGAGGGCAAATCCCGCATCCGTGTAGGCAAAGCCCGTCTTAAGATTGCCGTAGGTCACAAGGATGGTGCCGTTTTCAACATCATCAAAAACGCCCTCCTTGTAGTAGGCACGAAGCCCCTCATCCAAAAGGTCCTTTGCGATTCGCTTTGCCCTTGCGGAAGAAGGTGAAATAACCGCAACAGCCTGCTTTCTTTTTTCAAAATCCCTAAGTTCCTTAAACAGAAGCTCCATGCTTGAGTTATAGGAAGAGACGGATTTCGTGTTTATAACATAGCTTCCGGAAAGTTTGATGGAGCCATTCCTTCCGGAGAGTGTGGAAAGAAGCACCGTGTAGTACTTCTCAAGTTTCCTGTTTATCTGCTCAAGGGAAAAGATCATATCCTTCTGTTTTTCAAGGATATAGCCCTTCTCGAGCCTGTATTCCATGCTGGTGGTAAACTCCGTGAAAAGTTCCTTCGCCCGTTCCGTCACGCGGGAATATTCATCAATGTAAACGTCGGCCTCGTCAGAGGCAAAGTAATCCACAACACTTTCGGCATCATCATAAAAATAGAGAAGGTAGCTTTCGTAATCGGGAATCTCCCCGAAATCATTTATGTTTACATCAAGCTTTTCAACCTCACACTTGAGCCTGAAGGCCTCCTCCGTCTCCATGTTTTCCCGAAGGGCTTCAATCCTCTTTTTCGCATCCTTCTTAATCTGGGAAATGCCCTTCTGAAGGTCCTTCGGATCGATGAGAGTCTCCCTTGCGGGAAAAATTTTAATCTCATCCACTCTCTCATCGGAGCGCTGGGTTTCCGGGTCGAACCATCTTAAGGTGTCCACCTCATCATCCCAAAACTCGATGCGGACAGGCTCCTCCTTCGTGACCGGGAAGATGTCGATGATTCCGCCTCTTAGGGCAAACTCTCCGGGATGCTCAACCTGCGGTGTGGAAATATAGCCGAAGCTTAAAAGCTTCTTTTTAAATTCCTTAAGGTCAAGGTTGTCCACCTCCGCCACCGTAATCACATGACGGTCGAGAGCGCGCCTCGGAACCACCTTGT
>R03__coassemble_975_pt1 | contig 14540 bp, 13 predicted proteins | sample R03__metabat2_high_PE_063 | metagenome-assembled genome bin R03 | reverse complement strand
CACCGCAGGTGCCCACATTACCCACCGGACAGATAAAATGCGGCTTTCGAGGGTACCTCTGCCAACCGCAATATCCCCAAATATCACAAATCAAACATCTACAATAAATATCTCTCCGCAAGCGACTTCATTACCTCGGAATTCAGAACCGTGCAGGATGATTCAAAGGTTAAAATAAGATTTTCACCCGGAAAAATCCCATTCTTTTCATAAACTTCGATTTTCTTCACTGCTGACTGAGCATAAGACGGATTGTCAAGCATACCTTCATGTTCCCAATAAATTTCCTTTCCGGTTTTTCTGGACAGAAAGGTAAAATCAGGATAAACAATGCCGTAGTATTTCAGCTGCAATGGACATTCATATTTATACTGCAAGCCAATTGAATCAAAATAATCTGCCAGAATCTTTTCTGACTTTGATCTTACGCGTAATCCGCTGTTGGTCGTGATTACAGGCGCTTCCTCCGAAAATTCTTTGCCGGTATACGGAGTTGAAACCCACGTTTCAAGCTGCTGTGTGTACGTAGGAGTTACAGGTGTAATCAATTTTTTACGTTCTGCGTTCTCAGCCTCATATATCCTGTCTATTTTATCGTCATCAAAGGTTCTTAGAAGAGCGGATATTTGACGAGCTGCTTTCTCTGAATATTTCAAAATTTTCTCATTATATGATTTCTGGGCAAGATGTCGGGCAAAGTCAACATCCTTTTTTCGAATATATTTGCCATGGACCGGAAGGTGATCGGCGCAATGATAATATTGAACACAACCGTGCTTGTTTGAAATCCTTAAGTAACCTATAGGTTTATCGTTAAGACTGGATTTTGTATTTGACGTTATTTCATCCAGTCGGTTCTTCTCAAAAAGAAGGGCATCTTTTATCGTCATAGATTCTCCTTTATATAATTTGCAAAATTTAAATTGAAAAATGAAAAGTATCGCCAAACAGACAATGAGCAAGCAAAATAAGGACATCTAAAGATGCCTTACATAAGCTCTAAAATGATGTGCTCATATTGCACAAAGGGGATTATTGCTATTGAGTAATTAGATAATTACAGAAAAGGCTGAGGACCTTGCAGATATGATATAAAAGCTATTGAGAAAAATCAACATAATTTTTCTGAAAATGCACACGAAAATGTAGAATTCCATTTTACACATGTAATGACACCAATAGAATTACCCACCGGGCGGATGAAATGCGGATTTCGGGGGTGTTCGCGGCGGGCGGGATGCCCACGAATTCGTAGGATTGCCCCTACCGTGGGTACTTGCGTCTGCGTTAGCACCCACCAATTTGTACAAACGAAATTTCCGTGGGCACCGCAGGTGCCCACATTACCCACCGGGCGGATGAAATGCGGATTTCGGGGGTGTTCGCGCAGGGCAGGATGCCCACCAATTTGAAGGATTTCTCCGGGCGTGGGTATTCCAACCTGCGTTAGCACCCACCAATTTGCATCAACGAAATTTCCGTGGGCACCGCAGGTGCCCACATTACCCACCGGGCAGATGAATCGCGGATTTCGCGGGTATGCGCGCCGGGCAGGATGCCACGCTCACGAACGCAAAAACCCCGGAGCATCAGCTCCGGGATTTTATATTCGATTGAGTATCAATTCATACCGAAAATTGATATCTACTCTCCAATCATTTCCAATAATTCAGGAATATCAATTTTCAGGGTGTCATACACAATATTTAAATCCACATTCCCATAATCATGAACGATACGATTTCTCAATCCATACATTGCCATCCACGGGATGGAGTCATTCTCAGCTTTATATTCATCTGATAACCTCCTTGAATTTTCTGAAATCTGTATCATTCTAAAAAGCATTGAATCCAACAAAATCTCATTCTCATTTAGTGTCTCAATATCTATGTCTCTCATATTTTTAACAATAAAAGCTAAATCTTGTCTGATTTTATTCAGGAAATAAGCATCATTCTTTGTATTATCCATATATCTTAATTCCCTCCTTTAAGATTTCGTTAACTAATTCCATGTTGCTCCTAAGCTGATCAAAAGAAAGGGCGTCTATCTTTTTTTGCAGTTTTTGTCGTAGTTCTTCAACTAATCCATAATATTTAATCCCTGACAAAGAACTGCCAATAAGCAGGTCTACATCACTGTTTCCCATCGCTTTTCCCTTTGCATAGGAACCGAACAAATAGCAATAGTTGATATCATATTTGCCAAAAATCTCGTTACATATTTTTTTTATGTCTTCAATCTCCAACACTCCATGTTCTTCATCTATGACGTTATATTTGGACAGGGTATTCATCAAATATAAATATTTTATAGTATCTTTTTTACTCACATCATTTTCATAAGTCTTATATGATCTCAAAGATACCCCACATATTTCTGCAGCTTGCTGCTGGGTTATTTTTTTACCCTCACGTAATTTCTTCAATTCCATTTTTGCACCTCTCCTTGGTTTAATTGTGCAATAATTGCACCTTCTTGTCAAGCAAAAGTGCAATTATTGCACTTCAAACCTGCTTTAGATGCAATATTCCGGATTATTACCAAACCTGTGTGCAATATTCAAATTTAAGGTTTCTTGTGCCGGGGCGCCAAAACCACGAACGCAAAAACCCCGGAGCATCGGCTCCGGGGTTTTTGAACATGCTATTTTAACAGGGCAGCTCTCGATGAAACCGCAACTGTATTACTTCTATTCCTCGTGATGGATTGCGTAATTGCAAATCTCGGTAAGGAACTTTCTTGCATCCTCTGCATACTGCACATAGCACTTCACGGTCAGATCCTTGCCAAGGTCAAGACTGTAGATGCCGAGGATTGATTTCGCGTCAACGGTGAAGATGCCGGTTGAAAGCGATATAACGAAATCCTGACGGCATGCGATGCGGTTGAAGTTGTTGACATCCTCGAAGGTTGTAAGCTTAACCTTAAACTCAATGACATCGATATCTGCTGCGTCCGCCTTCTGTGCGCGACTTATATATTTCTCTGCAAATTTACTCATAATTTTCTCCTTTCAATCTTACTCGCCCAGGTAAGCCTTCCTTACGCGGTCGTCGTTCAGAAGGTCCTTTGCGTCCCCTGAGAGGGTGATGTTTCCGGTTTCAAGGACATAAGCGCGGTTTGCAATCTCAAGGGCCTTCTTTGCGTTCTGCTCAACAAGAAGAACGGTTGTGCCCTGTGATGAAATCTCGCTGATAATCTTGAAGATGACGCCGACAATGATGGGTGAAAGTCCCATTGAAGGCTCGTCCATCAGGATGATGTCGGGCTTGCTCATAAGGGCGCGGCCCATTGCAAGCATCTGCTGCTCGCCGCCGGAAAGGGTTCCTGCGAGCTGGTTCTCGCGCTCCTTAAGTCTGGGGAAGTACTCATAAACCTGCTCAAGGGTGGCATTGATTTCCGCCTTGTCCTTGCGGGTGTAAGCGCCCATCATAAGATTTTCCTTAACGGAAAGCTGTGCGAAAACGCGTCTTCCCTCGGGAACGTGTGCCATTCCGAGAGTTACGATTTTGTGGGAGGGAATCGAGGTGAGCTCCACTCCGTTCAGAAGAACGCTGCCCGACTTGGGGGAGAGCATTCCGCTTAAGGTCTGAAGAGTGGTGGTCTTGCCGGCGCCGTTTGCTCCGATAAGCGCGATGATCTCGCCCTTCTCAACCTCGAATGAAATTCCTTTGAGTGCCTGGATTACGCCGTAATTAACGACCAGGTCTTTTACTTCAAGCATTGCCATGGCCGCCTCCTATTCTCCGAGATATGCTTCGATAACTTTGGGGTTTGAAAGAACCTCTGAGGTCTTGCCTGCAGCAAGCACCTTACCGAAGTTAAGTACTGTAAGTTTTTCGCAGATACCTGACACAAGCTTCATGTCGTGCTCGATAAGAAGAATGGTCATGCCGAATTCCTTGCGGATGAGGGCGATGGTTTCCATGAGCTCGGCAGTCTCGTTGGGGTTCATGCCGGCTGCGGGCTCGTCCAGAAGGAGGAGCTTGGGGTTTGTCGCCATAGCACGCGCAATCTCGAGTTTACGCTGCTTGCCGTAAGGAAGGTTTGATGCAAGGGTTTCAGCCTCCACATCAAGATCAAAGACCTTCAGGATTTCCATGGCCTTTGCATCCATTTCCTTCTCGGTTTTGAAGTACCGGGGAAGTCTGAAAACACCTTCGAAGGTCGAATATTTGTAGGTATTATGTAAACCAATCTTTACATTGTCCAAAACGCTCTGCTCGCCGAAAAGACGGATGTTCTGGAAGGTACGGGCGATGCCGGCCTTGTTGATGTCCTCGGTGTGACGGCCGGTGATGTTCTCGCCGTCAAGAAGGATGGTTCCGTCAGTGGGCTTGTAAATGCCCGTGAGCATGTTGAATACTGTGGTTTTGCCGGCGCCGTTAGGTCCGATGAGACCGTAAAGCTCGCCCTCCTCGATTGAAAGCGAAAACTCATCAACCGCGCGAAGACCGCCGAAGGAAATGCCGAGGCTGTGTACTTCGAGTAAGCTCATTACTGCACCTCCTTTTCTTTGCCGATATGTAAAAGTTTCTTGATGCCGGCCGCGTTAAGACCGTGAACCTCACGCCAGGTGCGGATTGCGGGCGACCAGTTGAAGATCATAAGTCCGATGAGGACAATGCTGTAGATGAGCATACGGTAATCCGCAAGTCCTCGAAGAAGCTCGGGAAGGGCATAGAGAATGACGGTGGCGATAATGCCGCCGCGGATGCTTCCGATGCCGCCGAGAACAACATATACAAGAATAAGAATTGACATGTTGTAGTTGAAGCCTTTCGCCGTAAGGGAGTTAAGGTTGTGGGCGTAAAGCACACCGCCAATACCCGCGATTGCAGCGGAAATGGTGAAGGCAATAAGCTTGTATTTTGTGATTGAAATTCCAACGGTCTCTGCGGCAATGCGGTTGTCGCGGATTGCCTTGACGGCGCGACCGGTTCTGGAATTTACGAAGTTTGAAACAACAACAATCATAAGGATGATCAGGATGATACCCACTGTGAAGGTGGCCTGCTTGGGGGTACCTGTGATACCCTGGGGGCCGTTCAGAAGAACCTTCGCGTCAGCGGCAAGTCCCACGGGAGCAGCATCACCGAGGGTAACGTGGATGCCGTTTGAATCCTTGATTACATAGACTGTGTTGATAATGTTCTTGATAATCTCGCCAAAGGCAAGGGTAACGATTGCAAGGTAATCGCCGCGAAGACGAAGAACCGGAATCGCAATGAGGAAACCGAAGATGGCGGCAACTGCAGCGCCCACAACAAGGGCAAGGAAGAAGCGGAGTCCATCCGGAAGGGCGTCCTTGAAAATTACGGAAAAGAGCGAACTTGAGAAGGCGCCGAGACACATGAAGCCGGCATGTCCAAGTGAAAGCTCGCCAAGATAACCGACGCACAGGTTAAGTCCGATTGCGCCAAGGGTGTAGACGCAGATGGGAACGAGAAGACCTGCCACGTGGTTTGAGATGCCGCCTGCGAGGGAAGCAATCTCGATAATTGCATAGAAGACGATAACCATTGCGATGGTTACGAGCATCTGTTTTGTTTCTTTTTTCATATTCTTCATAGCCCGCACCTACACTTTCTCGTGAATCTGACGGCCCAGGATACCTGAGGGCTTAACCAGAAGAACAATAATAAGAACCGCAAAAGTAATAGCATCTGCCAGCTGGCTGGAGATGTAGGTTTTTGAAAGAATCTCGATAATGCCGAGAAGTACGCCGCCCACAAGGGCGCCGGGGATTGAACCGATACCGCCGAATACCGCAGCGGTGAAGGCCTTGATACCGGGCATTGAACCGGTGTAGGGGGTAAGGTTCGGATATGCAGAGCAGAGAAGTGCGCCTGCGATTGCTGCAAGGCCGGAGCCGATGGCAAAGGTCAGGGAAATGGTTGCGTTTACGTTGATTCCCATGAGCTGGGCAGCATCCTTATCCTCAGATACGGCGAGCATTGCCTGACCGGGCTTTGTCTTCTTAACGAAAAGAGTAAGGCAAACCATGATGATGAGGCAGGCAACAATTGCGACGATTGTTGTTCCGTTGATTACGAGAGCGCCGCCCGCAAGCTTGAGGGGCTCCATGGTAACAACGGAGGTGAAGCTGACGCCCGCAGAACCAAACACGAGAAGTGCCACGTTCTGAAGGAAATATGAAACGCCGATTGCGGTAATGAGAACCGCAAGGTTGGTGGCACGGCGCAGGGGCTTATAAGCGATCTTCTCGATCACGATACCGAGCACTGTGCAGGCAACAATGGAAATAAGTACAGCGGGAATCGCGGGAATTCCGGCGTTGGACATACAGGTGAAGATCAGATAGCTTCCGATCATGATAACATCGCCGTGTGCAAAATTCAGCATCTTGGCGATACCGTAAACCATCGTGTAGCCTAAGGCTATGATGGCATATATACTGCCAAGGCTGATGCCATTAAACAGATAAGTCAGGAACTGCATAAAAAACTCCTATCTTAAAAAATTACATAACTCGCTTTATCTTATCCCTAAAGCCCTAAAAATGCATGTGTTACCGCGATTTGATGGCAATTTGTTCAGGGTATCTCTGAACGGGGTTCACAATCTGCCTGATAACCGCCCATACTGCTTTTTCAAATAAAAATGTGGGAGAAAAAAAGAGATGCGCAGCCTCTGCCGCGCATCTCCATTGATGCAAATTTGCGAAGTTTTCCGAAGCAAGCCCCGAAAAGCCTCATTGAAACCGAAGTTTCACAGTTTCAGGAAATTAATCCATTGAAACGTATACGCCGTTCTCGATCTTAACAGCCTTGGGTCCCTTAGAAACCTCACCTGCTGCAGACCAGGTCATGCCGGTACCGGTAAGACCATCAACACTGATGCTGGTCATAGCCTCGATAAGGGCGGGAGCCATATCCTGTGCGGTCATGTCAACGGTAACACCTGAGGTCTCGATGGCTTCCTTGATAACGTAGATAGCGTCATAGCCGTCAGCTGCGAACTGGTTGGGAGTCTCGCCGTATGCCTCGTTGTACTTGGTAACGAAGCTTACAGTTGCCTCATCGGTAGCATCTGCTGCGAAGGGAGTAAGAAGAACATCGCCCTCTGCAAGAGAAGTGTCGAAGTTCTCAAGAGTAAGGATACCGTCCATACCGTCTACACCCCAGAAGATGGGAGCGTAGTCCATATCCTTAGCCTGCTTAAGAACGATAGCAGCCTGCTGATAGTAGAAGGGAAGGAATACGAGCTCTGCGCCTGCATCCTTAGCCTGCTGAAGCTGTACTGAGAAGTCGGTGTTGTTGTCAGCGGTGAAAGCGGTCTCTGAAACGAGCTCAAGACCAAGGCTCTCTGCGGTTGACTTGAAGGTGGTGTAGATACCGGTAGAGTATACATCTGAGCTGTCGTAGATAACTGCGATCTTTGAAGCAAGTGCATGCTCTGAAATGTAGTTTGCAGAAGCGATACCCTGGTTAGGATCGGTGAAGCAAACCTGGAATACGTTGCCTGCGTCGGTAAGAACGTCAGTTGAGCTTGCTGAGGGGGTGATCTCGAAGATACCGTCAGCAGCGGTCTCAGCGCCTACTGCAAGGCAGGGAGCGGTGGTAACAGTACCGTAAAGGATCTGCATACCCCAGTCCTTAAGGGTGTTATAAGCATTTACAGACTTCTCTGCGTCATGCTCATCATCCTGGAAGTTGTACTCGATAAGTGAGCCGTTGATACCGCCGGCCTCGTTGATCTCGTCGATAGCGATCTGAGCGCCGTTACGTGCAGCGTTACCATAGATAGCTGCTGCGCCGGTGATAGGTCCGATACCGCCGATTTTCCAGGTATCGCCGCTTGCTGCAACGTCGCCTGATTCGGTAGCTTCGGTAGTCTCAGCTGCGTCAGTGTCAGCAGCTGCGTCGGTTGAATCTGCAGTTGAACCACAGCCAGCAAAGATAGAAGCTGTCATGGCAAATGCAAGAACCATGCTTAACATTTTCTTTTTCATAATTTTTCCTCCTATGTGAATACAAGAGATATAATCTCCCACATACGGAAAATATTAACCAAAGGTCAATATTCCGTCAAGATTATTTTTCAACAATACGTTGATAAAATAGGCACTTTTCATTGTGAAATTTTGCACAAAGCTCTGTTCCTCAATATCCTTGAGTATTTACCTCAAGGGTGTTAAAATGTTCCTTGATTTTTGATTTTTACTCATAAGGAGGACAAAATGAGCGAAATTAATACAAGATGCGTCCAGGGTGGCTACACCCCCGGCAACGGCGAACCCCGCCAGATTCCCATCATCCAGAGCACAACCTTCAAATACGACACAAGCGAGGATATGGGCAAACTCTTCGACCTGGAGGCAAGCGGATACTTCTACACCCGCCTTCAGAATCCCACCAACGACAACGTCGCAGCAAAGATTGCCAGCCTCGAGGGCGGCACCGCTGCAATGCTGACCTCATCAGGCCAGGCAGCAAACTTCTTTGCCGTATTCAACATTGCAACCTGCGGCGATCATGTAGTTGCCTCAAACAGCATCTACGGCGGAACCTTCAACCTCTTTGCCGTCACCATGAAGAAGATGGGCATCGACTTTACCTTCGTTTCACCCGACTGCACCGAGGAAGAGCTTAACGCAGCCTTCAAAGAGAACACCAAAGCCGTATTTGGCGAGACCATCGCAAACCCGGCCCTCACTGTCCTTGACATTGAAAAGTTTGCAAAGGCAGCCCACGCTCACGGCGTTCCGCTCATCGTTGACAACACCTTCGCAACTCCCATAAACTGCCGTCCCTTCGAGTGGGGTGCAGACATCGTAACCCACTCAACCACCAAATACATGGACGGTCACGGCGCAGGCGTCGGCGGCTGTATCGTTGATTCCGGCAAATTTGACTGGGCAGCCCATGCCGAGAAGTTCCCGGGCCTTTGCACCCCCGACGACAGCTACCACGGCATCACCTACGTTGAGCGTTTCGGCAAGGAAGGCGCCTTCATCACAAAGGCAACCGCACAGCTCATGCGTGACCTCGGTTCAATCCAGGCTCCCCAGAACGCCTTCATCCTCAACCTCGGACTCGAGAGCCTTCATGTTCGCATGAAGCGCCACTGCGAGAATGCCCAGGCGGTTGCGGAGTTCCTTTCTTCACACGAAAAGGTCACCTACGTTAACTACTGCGGACTTCCCAAAGACAAGTACCACGCTCTCGCTGAAAAGTATCTTCCCAACGGTTCCTGCGGCGTAGTAAGCTTTGGCGTAAAGGGCGGTCGCAAGGCTGCTGAAAAATTCATGAAAGCCCTTAAGGTTGCAGCAATCGAGACCCATGTTGCAGATGCCCGCACCTGCTGCCTGCATCCCGCAAGCGCTACCCACCGCCAGATGACCGACGAGGAGCTTACAGCCTGCGGAGTATTCCCGGACCTTGTAAGATATTCCTGCGGCATCGAGGATTCAAAGGATCTTATTGCAGACCTCGCTCAGGCGCTGGATACCATCTGATGAAAAGCAGACAGATCGGCAGAAACAAACTGTTTTCAATCAAAAGCCCCGGCAAAAGCCGGGGCTGTTTTTTACCATTCCATCCTGAGAATATCTCCCTTCAGGAATAAATTTCCGAGGTATTTATCATTAATGTCTTTTACTGTATATTCAGATACTTCTTCAGCATGGCCTCAAGCTCCGCGCTCTTGATGGGCTTTGAAATATAGTCCGTGAAGCCCTCGCTCAGGTACTCCTCCCTTACGCCCATGATGGCGTTTGCGGTCAGCATGATTACGGGCGTTTCGGCATTTGGAGAATTCTCGATCTCCTTCAGCTTCCTGAAGGTTTCGATGCCGTCCATCTCGGGCATCATATGGTCAAGGAAGATTATGTCATAATGATTTTTCGCAGCCAGCTCCAGGCATTCATTGCCGGACAGCACCGCATCGATGTTCATCTCGGTGTGCTTAAGAAGGCCCTTGAAAACCTTGAGGTTTACCTTTACATCATCAACCACCAGCACGTGGGCGTCGGGAGCCTTGAAGCTTTCCTTGTACTTCGGGCGTTCCACGTTGTTTGCCAGAGTGAAGTTGCCCATGGGACGGGCGTCCGTTACAGTCTGGGGAATAAAAGCAGTGAAGGTCGAGCCCTCGCCGTATACGCTTTCCACGGTGACGGTTCCACCCATCATCTCAGCAAAGCGCTTCGTGATGGAAAGTCCAAGGCCTGTGCCCTCAATCTTGCGGTTTGAAACCTGGTCAAGACGCTGAAAAGCAGCAAAAAGACTGTCCATGTTTTCGGGATTAATGCCAATGCCCGTATCCTTAACGGAAATCACAAGTTCAATGGCGTTATCCCCGGTGCGACGATATCCCGCCTTCATGAAAACGCTGCCCTCTTTTGTGTATTTAACAGCATTCGTAAGAAGGTTGAGAATTATCTGGCGGACCCGGACCTCGTCGCCGAAAAGTCCGGCGGGAATATTGGAATCGGCCTCCACCTTGAACTCGAGATTTTTCTCGTTTGCCCTTACAAGAATCATGTTGTAGATATCGTTGACAAGGGATGCGGGAGAATAATCCACCGGCACAAGTTCCATCTTGCCGGATTCGATCTTCGAGAAATCCAGGATGTCATTTACGATGGAAAGAAGGGCCTGACTTGAGGACTGAATCTGCTCGGCATATTCCACAGTCGTCTTCTCCCCGCTCTCGCGAAGGATCAGTTCGTCCATTCCCAGGATTGCATTGATGGGAGTCCTGATTTCGTGGGACATGCTGGCAAGGAATTCGCTCTTTGCCCGGTCGGCGCTTTCAGCCTTCACAAGGGCCTTCTCCAGTTCGACCTGCTTTTCCGCAAGTTCCTTCGTCTGTTTTTCGAGCTTGATTTTCTGATTGTTGTAGGCGTTGAGGTGGATGGAAACAAGGGCACAGATAACAATGCCGGTGATCACAAGGGACTGATAAATATCGACGGCAACCTGTGTATTGGTGTCATAGTAATCCACTGCCTCGGGATGGAACTGCTCATATACCATGGTGCCGGCATAGACAGCAAAGGAAACTGCAGTGATTGCAAACCTGGGCCAGCCTGCAATCATAAGCCAGCCAATCACTATGCCGAAAACATACCAGAGGGGCATGCCGGAATGCATGCCGCCCTGGGCAAAATACATGTTCGGGAGCAAAAACCAGCAGGAAATCGTAACAAGAAGAATGGCTGCAATATTATGCTTCTTTTTGTAATTGCCGAGCCACAGGCAGAAGCAGGAAACCAGGAAGATCATTACGTTTGCCGAAACGTTCTGCTGGGTGATGATAAGAGTCACCACCGTGCCCGCAAAGGTCGCAACCGCAACGCCGATGGTAAGAATCGACAGAAGTCTTATCCTTATGTCAATGCTATCATCAAAAAATGATTTGAAGAATTTTTTTATCCGGTCCATAGGGCCTCCTCTGCGGCTTTCAGCCGTCTAAAGCATTTTGCTTTTTGTAATCTTCCTAAGATCTTCGAACTCAACCTTCTCCTTGCGGACGCCGTAGCCCTCGGAGATTTTCACATGCACCATGTTGCCGTCCACCTCGCGCTCCTCAATTCTTCTGTCAAGAACCATGCGCTCGCAGATTCTCTCACGGATTCCGATGGTGGAGGTGTGCTCGAATATGAGTTTTGCGAATTTCTCTTTTTCCTCCACATCACAAATAACCGTGACAAGCTGTCCGGGGCGACCCTTCTTCATGAAAACCGGGGTCATAAAGACGTCACGGGCCCCGCTTTCAAGGAGGATTTCGCAGGCCAGGGAAAGCTGCTCTCCGGTCATATCATCAACATTGAAGGAAAGCTCGGTGATGCGGTCGGTGGGACCGGAAGCCTCGATGTGGCCGGTGCCATCTGCCGATGCAATCTCGTTCCGGGCGTCGCTCTCCCCAAGCAGTGCGCGCACAACGTTGGGATGGTCAGAAAATTCCCTGCCGCCTGCGCCGTTTGCGCTCGCAAGCACTGTCATGGAAGGACAGGTGCCAAACTCCTTTGCAAAGAAGGCTGCAAGCACTGCGCCGGTGGGGGTGCAAAGTTCGCCCTCAAAGTTGCCCGCCTCGGCCTTTACGCCCTCGAGGAGCTTGGCGGTGGCGGGAGCCGGAACCTGAAGGATTCCATGGGCGCATTTTACGGTGCCAAAGCCCGTGGTGACAGGCGAAAATACAATCCTGTCGGGGCTTAAAATTTCAAGGGCAACGATGAAGCCCACAATATCGCAGATTGAATCCTTCATGCCCACCTCGTGGAAATGAATGGTTTCGGGAGTTTCGCCGTGGACCTCACACTCCGCCTTTGCGAAACGGTCATAAATTTCAAGGGCCGACTGCTTTGCGGAATCGGAAATATTAAGGCCGCCGATAATTGACCTTACCTCGTCTAAGGAAGCATGGTGATGGGTGTGGTGGTGATCCGATTCGTCATGGTCATGATGCGATGACTCGTGGTCATGGTGGTGGTGGGTTTCCGATTTGTGATCATGGTCGTGGTAATGCTCCGATTCATGATCATGTGCCAGGTGGGAGTCATACTGATGCTCCTCCTCCCCGTGCACGTCCACCTTATATTTGAATGCCGCAATATGGCATTTTTTAACGTCTTCAACGGAAATCTTAACATCGTCAAGGCCGAGGGAATTCATCTTCCCAAGAAATTCAGCCTTCCCCGCCTCGTCAAGAAGTCCGTATACGGCTGCGGTCAGCATGTCGCCTGCCGCGCCGAAGCTGCAGTCAAAATAAAGAATTTTCATGATTTAACTCCGGTGTGGTTTATGAGACTTGCCTGGTAGCCTGCGCCAAAACCGTTGTCAATGTTGACAACGGAAATTCCGTTTGCGCAGGAATTTATCATGGACAAAAGGGCCGACAGGCCTTCGAAATTTGCGCCGTAGCCGACGCTTGTGGGGACGGCGATGACCGGGCAGTCAGCAAGGCCTCCCACAACAGATGCAAGAGCCCCCTCCATTCCCGCAATGGCAATGATCACGGTGGCATCCATGATTTCATCAATATGGTCCATAAGGCGGTGGATTCCAGCAACTCCCGCGTCGTAAATCCTGACAACCTCGTTGCCGAGGGTTTCGGCAACGACTGCTGCCTCCTCCGCAACGTACATGTCGGAGGTGCCGCCGGTAATGATCACGATTTTGCCGACGCCGGTGTTTTCGGCAGGTTCGCCGATACGGGCAATGTGAGCGTTTTCCTCATAGAAAAATTCAAGGCCGTTCTGTCTTAAATATTCAGCCTTATCTTCGTCGAGCCTTGTGATGAGGATTGTCTTTTCCTCCATGGCGCGAACGATTTTCAAAATCTGGTCAGCGGTTTTTCCCGCGCCGTATATTACCTCGGCGACGCCGGTTCTTATTCCGCGATGGCTGTCAAGCTTTGCAAAACCAAGGTCCTTATAGGGGGCCTTGCGGAGCTCTGTCAGGGCTTCCTCCACAGACAGGCTTCCGCTTTTTACATTTTCAAGCAGCGTCCTGGCATCCTGTCTATTCATTCTCGCCCTCCGATGTTATGTAAACCTCGCCGTCGGGATCTGATGTGTTGTCGGAATCCGCCTCGCCGTCGGGATCCGCCTCGCCGGGCGCATTTACCTCAGCCGTCTTCTCCTCCGCCGGACAATCCACGTCAAACTCATCCTTAAGATACTTCCGCCAGTCGAAAACCGCCTCAACTGCGGCGATAGCAACCTCCACCATGTCGTCCGAGGGCTCCTGGGTGGTGAGTCTTTGAAGCCACAGGCCGGGAGCGGAAATAATGCGGATAAAAAGATTGTCGCCCTTGCCCGCAAGCCTGATAAATTCAAAGGAAACGCCGGCAATCACGGGAACGAGAAGAAGCCTTAAGGCAAGCTGTACAAGGTTTCTTACGGGGCCCGAAAGAACGGACTCATCAACCCTGATGAACATGAAAAAGACGATGCTTATGAGGGCAACGATGATGAGGAAGCTTGTGCCGCAGCGCTTGTGAAACCGGGTGCTCGACTGAACATTTTCAACGGTCAGGGGTTTTCCGGTTTCGATGCAGTTGATGCACTTGTGCTCCGCGCCGTGGTACATGTAGGTGCGCTTAATGTCCTCCATGAGGGAGATGACGCCCATGTAGGCAACAAGAATTACAAGTCTTAAGACGCCCTCAAGAAAAACAACTAGAAGCTCGCTTTCGATGAAACGCTTAAGCAGCCTTGAAAGTCCGTAGGGAAGAAGCACGAAGATTCCAAGAGCAATCACGAAGGACAGGGCAAGAGTGCCCGCCATTGCGGCCTTCTCCTTCTTCTCCTCCGCAGCCTTTTCCTCTGCGGTCATGGGCTTTTTTTCCTTTTCCTCCTCTTCCTCATCCTCGAAGAAGGATGCGGAATACTCCAGGGTTTTGATGCCCGTGATGAGGGAGTCGAGGAAGGACACAACGCCCCTTACGATGGGGAGCTTTTTGAGAGTCTTGTTTGACAGCGGTCCGCTGCAGTTTGTTATTTTGATTTCAATTTCTTTGTCCGGCTTGCGGACTGCAACGGCATAGCGGTCGGCACTTTTCATCAT
>R03__coassemble_935_pt1 | contig 15016 bp, 13 predicted proteins | sample R03__metabat2_high_PE_063 | metagenome-assembled genome bin R03 | reverse complement strand
AAATGCTAATTTCATCAGTCATCCTCCTTTGCCAGGTTGAACATATCCTGGATCTTTTCAACAGTGCTCGCAATATTTACATTTGTGACATCACAGCCTGCCCCAAGGCTTTCTCCTCTTCTTTCGAGAAGCTTTACAAGGCCTGAAAGTTCGGTAACGCCATGTCGTGGGGCACAGGTTTTAACCTCTGAAACTCCGGCTGAAATTGCGGCCTGAGCCAGGGCATTTGCAAGGGAAATATCATCACTGCAGCGCACCGCAAGATTCACCCCTTCAAGCTCGGGGACATTTTCTCTCACTTCCTTCACAAAATCGCCGAACTCCTCAGGAAGCATCCAGCCGGCGTCCTCGCAAAGGGTCACGGTGGTTGCGCCGTTTTCAATTGCGGCTTTTATCATTTCATAAAGGAATTCCCTGTCACTTCGGGTTGCATCATCTGCACAGAATTCAATATCAGAAGTGTATTTTCTGCATGCGTTAAGTGAAGCTAATGTCATATCCTTAATCGCAGCGGGCTTTTTGTGGTAGATATATTCCATTCTGACAGCGCTGAGGGGCGCAGAAACTCGGAGCCTGTAGCCCTTTGCCGTTTCGAGGGCCCCCGCAACGGGAACTACGGTTTCTCCGAGGGCAACGGGAACGGAAATCCTGCTGTTCTCAAGGCCGGAAACAATTGATTTTACGAGAAGATTGTCAACCTTGGGATTTGCCATGTTCTCCATTTCAATGATGTCGACCTTTATCTTGTCAAGAAGCCTGGCCACATCGGTTTTCTGCATGAAGGTAAGGCCGCAGTTGTGCATTGACGCAGCATGCACGAGGGTTGTGTCGGTGATTGTAATCTTTCTCATTTCACCTTGTCCTTTCAGGGCGTTTTCGCGGATAGACATTTTTTTGTGTTTTTGTCTATTTAAAGTTTACGAAAACATTTATTTTTGCAAACAATTTGATTTAATCTTTTTTACGATAACATGTAGTTTTAAAAACCACGTACAATTATAGCAATTAGAATCGGCTTGTCAAGTGCGAAGGTACGCTTGTCAGGTACGGTAGCACGGCTGTTAAATAAGGGATGTCACATCTGCCGGCAATATGCCGCATAAATTTTACGGATTACATCTCTTGCAGGGAATGTAGCCCATTGCGATAATCTCCTCCCGGCTCATGGTAACGTCCTGGCGGTTTTTAGCGGACATATCGCCAACGCTGTCGCATTCCGGAAGATGAAACTTTTTCGAATTTTTGTTGAGGACATAATCTGCAGAGGCAGAATCCACGGAATTTGAGGCAAAACCCACAGTGCCTTCGGCACTTCCGCCCGCAAGGCCTTCCGAGGTCTTATCTAAATTCCCCCCTAAAGCCTCATCTCCGGGAGTTTCAAGCTCCTCCTCCGAGGCCTCCTTCTCAGTCATGACGGTTACATTTTTCCCATCGCTTTCAAATACAATATCCCCCTGAAGATCCGTGCGAAGAATCGCAATACCTGCCTTCACAAGTTTTTTGAGGGTCTTTGCAGTGGGATGGCCGTAGGTGTTGTCGCTTCCGACGGAGATGACAGCGTATGAAGGAACCGCCGCCTTAAGCAGTGCGGAGGATGTGGAACTGCTGCTGCCGTGATGACCGATTTTAATAACATCACAGGAAAGGGATCCGCTGCGCCTTAAAATATCACTTTCCTCCTCTTCCTGGGCATCTCCCATGAAAAGGAAGGAATTTTTGCCATAGGTAACTTTAATGACGATTGAAAGATTGTTTGTTTCATCATTGCTGCTTACGGGGCCAAGCACGCTGACCTTTGCGCTTCCAAGTTCATATTCGTCCCCGGGGGAGGGAATTGTAAATTCGTTTCCCTGCTTTTTTACATATTTTTCAAGGCTGTTGAAAGCCTTTGTATCATGAGCGCTGACAGGAGAGAGCACCAGGTCTGCATGAGCGTAGTTAAGGGCACCCGAAAGACCGCCAATGTGATCAGCATCCGGATGGGTTGCAACCATAAGATCAAGCTCGGTCACGTCCTTATTTTTAAGGACAGAATATACGGTTCGGGAAGCCGAGGACGGGCCGCCGTCTATTAGCATATAATGGCCGTCACATCGGATGAGTGCGCAGTCCCCCTGGCCTACATCCACAAATTCCACCCAGAAGGAAGAGTCCACGGGAAGATTCACATCAGCGGACGCTTCATCAGGCGCCTCGGCATCATCACCACCAGGAGCTTCATCCACCTTTGCGGCGGTATCGTCCCCGGCCGCAGTTTCATATTCAGGCTCACTCTTTGAAACTGACACTTCGGCGCCGGAGCCTTCCATAACACTCCTTTCAGAAGATGTGTATATGGCGCTTACAATAAGGACAAACGCCACCACGGCAAGGACCGGAATCAGTATGAAATTTAATTTCCCGAATTTTAATTTTTTCATTCAACAGTGACCTGACAGGTCAAATCACGTCCATTAACAATGGCATGCACAGTTGTCGCACCCGCGCCCACGGCCTTTATGACTCCCTTTGAGGAAACGGTCGCAACAGACGTATCATCCGATGACCAGCTCACATTTTTCCCTTTTGTACCAAGGAGCTTCTGCCGGAAGGTTTTGCCGGCTTTAACATTCACCTCCTGATATTTAAAGGAGGGGTTTTCCACGACCACCGTGCAGTTCATCTTAAGTCCGCAGAGAGATGCCGTGATCCTTGTACTGCCGCAGGCAGAGGCGCTCACAGTGCCGTCCCCGGAAACTGCTGCCACCCCGGGTTTTGAAGAAACATATGCCGCCCTGAGGGATGTGTTTTGTAAGGAGGCATCAACAGTATCTCCCTCGTTCACATAAAAGGTCTTCTTTTCAAATGCCGCCGTCGTAACCTTTATGTTTAGGGTGTAAATTTTTTCACCGTATTTTACGGTAGCGACCAGGCTGCCGTCCTTAAGGCCTGTGATTTTTCCGCTGTTTGTAACAGTCGCAATCCTTTTTTCGGAATAAACGACAGCCCACTTATCCTTCGAGCCCTTAACCTTTGCAATCTCAGGGATGGTGACCTTCCCACGTTTCACAAGAACAACATCATAGGAAAAATCCCCCGTTTTCGTAACAGACTCACTGCGGGCCACATCATCCGCCGTAACCCTGACAACGCAGGAAGCATCCTCGCTTCCGGCGAATGCGGAATCGGAATGGGCATGTACGGTCGTAACACCAACTCCCACAGCGGTCACGTTGCCATCGTTGTCAATGACAGCAACGCTCTCATCGTCGGAGTACATAGTGAAGCTTTCGGTGCTTTCAGCAAGGGCCCTCACCCCGTCAGGTCCCATAAATAAAATTGTAAAAACCAGCCCCAACGCCAGGAGCCTTCCCAAATAAAAATTCAGATGTCTCATATTATTCAAAGAAGATGTTTGTAATTTTGCTGCTGTCGATTTCGTCGTCATACCAGACCACGTCATCGTAGGTCAGGCCGGAATCGAATTTGTTATTCTTAAAATAAATACTGTCGCACTTTGAAATAATTATCTCATCGGAGCCGTCAGAGGAGAAACTGTTGTCGCAGACAGTGCAGTTGTATACGACGCCGGTGGTGCTGTCGTTCGACCAGCCGCCGATGCGAAGGCCGCACTCCGTATTGTCGTGAATGCTGTTGCCGCAGACGGTGATTTCCCGCACACGGTTTTCGTCGTCGTAGTAGCTGCGCCATTCCTCGGAGCCCACCTCAATGCCGTAGGCATTTTTGTAGGACTCATTTTCCCTCACAAGGATGTCATAGGAGCCGTCCACATAGATGCCGGCGTTTTCAGAGTAGAAGCTGTTGCAGTTGTAGACAACGTTGCCGGTGCATTCGCAGTGGCGGGGCTGATCAAGGGATTTGTCACTGCAGTATTCCGCGTTTCCGTAAAAGTCGATTCCGATGTTAGTGCAATCATAAACCAGGTTGCTGTCCACAAATACGTACTCGCAGTTTCCGGCTACTGAAATGTTTTCAGACCAGCCATTCACATTGTCATGGACCTTATTGTTGCTGATGTAAATGTGGTTAATGCTGTCCGCCGCGGTCTTGCCCTCCCCGAACAAAAGAATTGCATTTGAGCTTCCGCCGGGCGTGCTTTTACTTCCGGGGGAGGTTGTCACAATGTCCGAAAATTCGCAGTTTTCAATATAGACGTAGCTTTCGCCGCCGCCCATGAGAACTCCGTAGACATCCTTCGCCTTAAGGCCCGAAATGCAAAGGTTCTCGATTTTGATGTAATCGTTTCCCTCCAGGGAGAAAGCAGCGCCGCTCGTGCCTGACTTTGTTGTGACCACAGCTTTCTCACCGTTGTAGGAGGTCACTGTAATGTAGCCGCCCTCCTTGCTTCCGGATGAGGCAAAATAATTGCAGCCTGTGTAGGTTCCCTCCCGAAGATAAACCGTATCACCGGGCTTTGCCCGATCAAGGGCCGCCTGGACTGTAAGAAGGGGCGTATCAATCGCGCCTGCATTATCATCATTTCCTTCCCCGGAAACAAAAATCACTCCGCCTGACGCAATGTCAGGCGAAGTAATCGTCACAAGTTCAGCCTTAAGCTTTCCGGTTTCACCCACCTTAAGCTCAAGCTCATTTTTATCAAAGGTAACCTTTTTATTTTCATCAGCCAGGGACGGAAAGACCATGCATCCCCCAAGCAGCACAATCGCAAGTGTGCCTAAAATTTTTTTCCTGTTTTTTCTGAATATGCCCATATCAGAACTCCCACAGTCGTAGATGGTACTGCCGGAAGAATCCGTCAGTCTGTTGTGATGGCATCAAGAAGCCTGTCGAATTCAGCCTCCGTCATGCCTGCGTTCGTAAGATAATTTTCGGCGCATTTTTCAAGGTCCGCGTTCCTTGCAGCTTCCTCATCCTCAGCGTCCGTAAGATAAAACATCATATCCTGAAATCTCATCTCATTAATTGTATCATAAGACCTGTCATCTTTTGTAACACCAAAATAATTGTAGTAGGTGTACATGTAATCATCAAGGATTTCATCGTAGGTGCATCCGGCTGCAGCCTCAAGAAGAATGCATGCAAAGCCGGTGCGGTCCTTGCCCTCGGTACAGTGGATGTAATAGGGACCGTCGTTTTCACTCATCCTGTTAAGGCCCTCCGCAAGGCTCTTTGCAAAGGCATCAGACCTGTAGGATGCGGAAAGTCCAAGGAGCGCAACCTTATCATTCTCATAAAGACTCATATAATACTCTGATGAAAATCCATCGGTTTCCCTATACTTTTCAAGCTTCTGCTCCGTATCCGCAAGATCCAGCACAAAGGCCACATTGTTATCGGAAAGCAGGCCGTCCACGTATTCCGCCCGGTTGTGTGAATCATCAACGGGAGATGCGCCCCTGTAGAGCCTGCCGGATGCAAGCCTTCCGCCCTCCATCATCCTGAAGTTTGCAAAGGCCTCGTCGTTTTCATAATCCGACCTGTCATCGGAATAGGTCATTGCCATTGTATCCTGGACCTCTTTATATTTGCCTTTCTCAGCCAGGGTAACCCTGACAGCATCCCCATCTGCGCAGCCTGAAACCTCCCACATGGAATCGCCGCAGTTGTTCGCAAGAAGCACATTCTCATAGCCCTGGTAATCCACCAGCACCGGCTCGTTTGTCTTTACGAAATATCCGCTGAAGAAGGGAACATCATCAACCTCAAAACCGTTTTCAAAAACAACGTTGCAGCTGTCGCCGTATTCAAAGCCGCAGGCAAGAAAAACCTCGGAGTCCGCGCCTATATATACATGTCCGAATTCCTCGTCCTTATGAACAGGGCCCGTATACATAACCGCCTCCGTTGTTTCATCACCTGCCGTAGCTTTAGTCATATTCTCATCCTCTGCCACATTTTCCTTAACATTTTCCGCCGCACCGGTGTCCTTTGGCTGATTGTTCCTGCCGCATCCGAAAAGCAGCGCAGCTCCCACAAGGGAACAGATTAAAATTTTTCTTACCTTCATGTTGTACCTTTCCGCATAAAGCTGATTTGTTTTACCTTTATGCCAGGATATTAACACGACATATGTTGCTAAAATGTTGCATATTTTTCAAGATAAGTTTCTATTTCAAAAAGACTGTCCATCCTTTTCCAAAGCAGGGGAAGAAGTTCCTCATCGGGGCCCGTAAGATCCGGCACCATAATGACCCGAAGTCCCGCCGCATGGGCTGATTTAATACCATTGGGAGCATCCTCAACCGCAACGCACTCAGAAGGCGAACGCCCAAGCTCACTGCAGGCGTATTCATATACCATGGGCGAGGGCTTTCCCTCCTCCACCATCCGGGCGCTTATAAGTTTATCTACGTAATCGTTAAGCCCCACCATTTCCATGTAATCATGGGCCCTTGCGCCGTCAGTTGCTGTGGCAACCGCCGTGACAATGCCCCTTTCCCGAAGAAATCCGAGAAGCTCCAATGCCCCGGGTTTTAATGAAATCCCCTCGTTTTTTACAATCTCATCAAAAATCGGCTTCCTTAGGCGCCGTGCCTTGTCATAATCAAAATCCTCGCCGAAGGCCTCCCGGAATTTATCATAGACAAAGGGCCTTCCAAGGGACCGAAACGAGAGAAAAAGCTCGTCGCTCATCTCATAGCCCATTTCCCGTACTGCCGCAGGCCAGGCCCTGCGGTAGATTTTTTCCGTGTCGATGAGGGTTCCGTCAAGATCGAAAATAAATGCTTTAATGCTCATAAAATTATCCTATCAGTGTTTCGGTTTCGCAGCCTAAGGTGTCCGCAAGTGCTTTTACCACATTGTAGCTTGCTTTGGACAGATCATTCTGTCCCTGTTCATACAGCTGGATCATGCGAAGGCTGACCCCTGAGCGTTCACTTAAAGTCCTTTGTGTAATCATAGCATATTTTCTCAAACGCTTCAGTCTTGATTCCTCCAGATTTCTATTCTGCTCAAGCAGCAAATCAAGCCTGTCTGTAAGTTTTGAAATATCCGCCTCGTGATATTTGTACATTCCTCTCACTTTCCCGGCAGTTATGCCCATTTCAATTAGATAATCAAAGCTGACATTCCTCTCCCACTGATACTGTGCAAGAGCCCATCCGGTCCAGTACTCCGGGCTTTTGTCGATTTTGGGGATGACATCGGTCTGTGTCCACTGACCTGTAATCCGGAAAATAAGGTAACGGGCAAGCTCCACCCCGGACATACCCGAAACAAATTTGGGATTACCCTTTCCGAAGCTCCGGCCAACGCCTGACCTGGCAAACAATAAGAAAGCCTCATCGATGTCATATTTTAAGTCCACCACCATATGGTCAAAAAATTCGCCGAGAATATATGCCGCATCCTCAATATATAATTCGCTGTATGCGTTCATCGTCATTCCTCCATTCTTCCCTTAGAATATCCATAAGATAAATTCCATCCAACGAATCCTTTTTTATATTTTGATATGATGACCGTGCCCTTTCATCCCTGGACTTTTTAAGAGGATAGTAGATGTCCTTTTCGACCGTCTCATAGCCCTCAAATGTAATACGTCCAAAAGCCTTTTTTGATCTAATCGCATACTGCTCTCCCAATTCCCCCAGATGCATAACCTGTGCAAGCGCATCCAATGGCAAGCCATTGTTCAGGAAAAGATCGGCGAAGGCAAAATACGAATCATCGGCGCGGTATCCTTTTATTACATCATATTTTTTGTAGGGTACAAGAAAGGTATGAAGGAAGTAATCCCTGCGTTCAAGAATCAGTGGAGATTTGATTTTAAAGGTCCTGTTTTCCAAAAGTATGGCAAGCCAGTTTAGGATGTTATGCCGGCCATCATGAAGGTTCAGAATCGAAAGACCGTTTTCGTCAAATGAGTATCTGTTGGCGTAACCATCCTCCTCATCCGAAACCGACCATTCCCGTGCAAGCTCAATATGCTCGGTACAGTAGAATGCAAGCCCGTAATCATTACGGGGATTTCCCGTCCCGTAAAAAGGCTTTTCTATTATATGATTTGATCCGTGATATAAAGTAATCATGCGCCCTCCGACTATCGTTTTATCGATACAAAAATTATATCGTCAGGACGATACCTTTGTCAATGCGTAAAAAACGGCACAGCGGGTGTTAAACCTGCTGTGCCGTTTATTATAATGCTGTATTTCAGAACATCCCCTTCATCGCCGGATACAGTTTCTTAAATTCACTGTACCGTTCCTCGTACTTTGACACAAGGTCCGCGTCCGGTTCAATCGTGCTGCTTACTCTTACGATTTTATCGCATGCCTCTTTTAAAGTCCCATACTCTTTGCAGCCCACAGCCGCAAGGATGGCCGCCCCAAGTCCGGGGCCCTGCTCATTTTCGAGAATATCGAGTTTAAGATTAAGGACCGATGCGATTATTTTCTGCCAAAGGGGGCTCTTTGCACCGCCGCCGCAGATTGTGGCGCGGGTAACTGAAATTCCCTCCCCTCTTGCAACCTCAAGGGAATCCCGAAGGCCGAAGGCAACGCCCTCAAGAACTGCGAGAGTCATGTCCTTTCGGGTTGTGTCCATGGACATTCCGATGAACATGGCCCGGGCGTTCGGGTCATTGTGGGGCGAGCGCTCTCCCATAAGATAGGGAAGAAAGAAAACATGATTTTCTCCGAGTTTTTCTATTCCCTCCTGCTCTCCGGCGTAATCCTTTGTTTTCAGGATTTCATCCATCCACCACTTGTTGCAGCTTGCGGCGGAGAGCATGCAGCCCATAAGATGATAGCCGCCATCCGCATGGTCGAAGGAATGAAGAGCGTTTCCCGAATCCACCGTGAATTTGTCAGAGGTGATGAAAATCGTGCCGGAGGTTCCGATCGAAAGGTTGCACTTTCCGCCTCCTACCGCACCGGTTCCGATTGCAGCGGCCGCATTGTCGCCGGCGCCTGCAATGATTTTTACGTCAGATGAAAAGCCAAGTTCCCCAGCGATTTCCTTTTTAAGAGTTCCCACAACCTCATAGCTTTCATAAAGCTTAGGAAGCATGGTCTCATCAAGGTGGCAGATTTTTAACATCTCCTTTGACCAGCAGCGGTTTTTGACATCAAGAAGAAGCATGCCGCTTGCATCGGAATAATCCGTGCAGAAGCTGCCGGAAAGCCTGTAGGCGAGATAATCCTTAGGGAGCATGATCTTTTTCACCCTGCTCCAGAGCCCGGGTTCATTTTCCTGCATCCAGAGAATCTTCGGAGCTGTAAAGCCCGCAAAAGCAATGTTTGCAGTGCATTCCGAAAGTTTGCCCTTTCCGATTACGGTATTTAGGTATTCCGTCTCCTTTACGGTGCGGCCGTCGTTCCACAAAATGGCAGGACGTATGACCTCATCATTTTCATCAAGAACCACAAGGCCGTGCATCTGACCGCCGAAGCTTATGCCGGCGATCTTTGATTTATCGCATTCTGCCGTAAGCTCCTTAAGGCCCTCAAGTGACTTTTCATACCAGTCACAAGGGGACTGCTCCGACCAGCCCGACTTGGGGAAGGAAAGAGGATATTCCTTTGAGACTATCTTTTCAATACAGCCGTCGCCCCTCATGAGGAGGAGCTTGACGGCGCTTGTTCCAAGATCGATTCCGATATAGTACATATTTATCTCCAGGGATTTTCTGTGGGATAACGAACACCTGCGGGCTGGTTGTAGCCGATTTCCTCGACGGGAACGCCAATGTACTTGAATACTTCATAGAGGCTCTTTCCGAAGTGGCCGAAGGCAACTGCTCCATGATGAGGGAAGCCCTTCTCGATCAGCCAGTGGCGGTAGAAGCGTCCCATCTCGGGAATTGCGAATACACCGATTGAGCCGAAGGACTGGGTCGCAACGGGAAGGACCTCGCCCTGGGCAATGTAAGCGCGCAGAATGTTGTCGGCGGTGGACTGGATTCTGTAGAAGGTGATGGGTCCGGGAGCGATGTCGCCCTCAAGAGTTCCGTTTGTAACTTCTACGGGAAGGCTTCTTGCCATGATTTTCTGATTTCTCATCTCACAGAAGGCAAGTTTCTTTGAGCTTGTGTTGCCGCAGTGGAAGCCCATGAAGGTTTCCTCAAGGCTGTATTTGTTGCCGCTTTTTATCTCCTCGCTGTACATGTCCTTGGGAACGGAGTTGTTGATGTCGAGAAGGGTAACTGCGTCCTCTGAAACAACGGTTCCGATGAACTCTGAGAGGCAGCCGTAAATGTCAACCTCGCAGGATACGGGGATTCCCTGTCCGGTGAGACGGGAATTTACATAGCAGGGCACAAAGCCGAACTGGGTCTGGAAGGCAGGCCAGCACTTGCCGGCGATGGCAACGTACTTTCTGTAGCCCTTGTGGTCCTTTATCCAGTCCTTTAAGGTGAGCTCGTACTGGGCAAGCTTCTCGAGAACCTCGGGCTTTTTGTTGCCGGCCCCAAGCTCCTTTTCCATGTCGGCTACAACCTCGGGAATGCGTGAATCCCCTGCATGCTTGTTGTAGGCCTCGAAAAGGTCAAGCTCTGAGTTTTCCTCGATTTCAACGCCAAGGTTGTAAAGCTGCTTGATGGGGGCGTTGCAGGCAAGGAAGTTTAAGGGGCGGGGGCCGAAGCTTATGATCTTAAGGTCAGATAAAGCGATAACGGCCCGGGCGATGGGTTCAAATTCATGAATCATCTCTGCGCAGTCCTCTGCGTCGCCCACGGGATACTCCGGAATGTAGGCCTTGATGTTTCGAAGCTGAAGGTTGTAGCTTGCGTTAAGCATTCCGCAGTAGGCATCGCCGCGGCTGTCAAGAAGGTTTCCACGGCCCTCCTCAGCAGCTGCGATGAACATTTTCGGTCCGTCAAAATGCTTTGCAAGAAGAGTTTCGGAAATTTCGGGTCCGAAGTTTCCAAGATATACGCAAAGGGCGTTGCAGCCTGCTGCCTTAATGTCCTCGAGGGCCTCCACCATCTGGATTTCACTTTCCACGATGCAGACAGGGCACTCATAGATGTGCTCACTGCCGTACTTTGATGTGTAAGCCTCAATGAGGGCCTTCCTGCGGTCCACGGAGAGTGACTCCGGGAAGCAGTCGCGGCTTACTGCAACAACTCCGATTTTTACGTTTGGCATATTTGTCATGACTAATCCTCCTAATACATTTTACGCTCATTTTGAGCCAAATCCTGTTCTTAAAATATATCAGACAAAATAAAAATTGACATTAGAATTTTCTATCTTCTAATGTCAATTTTTTACCTGTCTTTAGTTGTATCTGAACACGAGCATTGTAAGGTCATCCGCCTGGGGTGCGTCCTTTACGAAGGCGGAAACGCTCTTCTCCACCTTTTCCGCAAAGGCCTTAAGGTCTATCTCATCCCTTGCCCCGTTTAATGCCTCAATCAGGCGGTCGTTTCCGAACAGCTCATTTTCGGCATTCGCAGCCTCCGTGATTCCATCCGTATAAACAAATATGGTATCGCCGTGCTTAAGGTCATAGTCGTAATCCTTGTATTTCATGCCCTCCATGCCGCCTAAGACGAAGCCGTGCTTTTCTTTATAAAATTCAAACTTCTCTCCGCCTCTCATGACTGCGGGGTTTTCATGTCCGGCATTTGCAGTACGAAGTTTTCCCGTCGAAATTTCAAGAATTCCAAGCCAGACCGTAACGAACATTCCCGCATCGTTCTTTTCGCAGAGTTTGTTGTTGACATTCTCGAGAATCACAGCAGGATCCTTTGAAATTCCCGATAAATTCTGCAGTATGATTTTGCTGACCATCATATAAAGGGCGCCGGGAAATCCCTTTCCGGACACGTCCGCAATAATAAGGGCAAGGTGGTCATCATCGATCATGAAAAAGTCGTAGAAATCTCCGCCCACTTCCTTTGCAGGCTTCATTGTGGCATAAAGATCAAACTGGCATCTATCCGGAAATGCAGGAAAATCATGGGGAAGAACAGCCTCCTGGATTTTTGCCGCAATGTCAAGCTCAGCTGCTATTCTGTGCTGCTCGGAGGTCATCTTTTTTATGTTCTCGATGTAATCCGTGGTCTGCTTTTCCATAAGGTCAATGGCCTCTGCAAGCTGGCCTATTTCGTTGTTGCGCTTAACATCATCCGCAAGGGAATGCTCGGAAATTGTGTTGCTGTTTGCAAAGCGTTCCGTCTCGTCGGTGATTTTTTTGAAGGGGACAAGTACCCTGAAATGAAGCATCAGAGAACAGATCATGACGAGGAAGGCAATTACGTCCACCAGCCAGCGGGTAAATTCCACAAGATAACTGTGCAGGGTTTCCTTGTACCAGTTAAGGCTCACCTCAGCGCACATGATGCCCACAATTTCATTCTTTGAATCATAGACCGGAGCAAGCCCCGTCATATGATCACCATAGGCATATTCCTTCGGCATATGAAGACGGTATATGAACTCGATACTGCTCTTTTTGTCCATTATCCTTTCATAGGCTTTTTGGTAATCTTCGGTTGTGATTTCGGTAATCTGCCCGACCTCATAGAGCTCAAGGCTTGAATTTGAAGATTCATGGACGGAAAGGCTGTTTATAACCTTACCGTTTTCAAAATCAGGCCTTATCAGATAGATGTAATTGAAGTCCGAATTATCGCAGATCTGCTGCAGGGTGTAAAGTGCGCTTTGCGAAGCCTCGCTTTCCCCCTTGCTCTCAAGATATTCGTCGAATCTATCTCCATCCACCATTTTGCTTGCGATGCTGCAGACATTTTCCACCTGAATTTCAACCTCGCCCTTCATGGCATTGCTGAAAATGTTGTAACTGATGTAGTAGGCAAGTCCCGCAAACAAAAGTATGCTGAATACAACAGGCAGAACAATCTCCGAGGTTATTCCGAATTTAATTTTTCTTTTTTGTTCCTTCTTCACTGTCGTTCTTCCCCATAACTTTTAATCAGAGTCAGAATGTTTTTTCCGTCTTCGTAGCTGTAGGTAATTTCGTCCATGTATTTTTTCACAATGAAAAAACCAAGGCCGCCGATTTTCCGATCCTCCGCAGACAGGGTGACGTCCGGCTCCTTCAGCTCGAGGGGATTGAATTTCACACCGCCGTCAGTGAAAGTAAGCCTTATGATTTTTTCATCCTCATTAACGTCAACCGCAACCATGATATCCCCGGACAAATCCACATAGGCATACTTTATGATATTGCTCGCAATTTCATCAACGGCAATATTTATCTTTGTGATAATCTTCCCGGAACAATTATGCTGCTGCAGCTCCCCTTCAACGAAGGAAGCCACAGCAGCAAGATTTTGAAGTGATGCGGGAACTGTAAATGTTTTTTCCATTTCCGCCCTTATCCTGTTATACGATTGTGAGTACGTCAGAGAAGCCGGTGATTTCAAAGACCTCCATAATGTCCTCATTTGCGCCTGATACGGTCATGGATCCATGTCCGTTCATTGCCTTCTGGGCTGCGAGCAGAACGCGAAGGCCGGCTGATGAAATATATTCAAGGTCAGACAGGTCAATGACCAGCTCCTTTACATTTTCAAGTTCTCCCTCAAGCGCCTTCTCGAGTTCCGGCGCAGTCGAGGTATCAAGCCTTCCGCCAACTGAAACTGTAAGTTTTTCCGCCTCGTTTTTTTTGTTAATTGTCATAATATTCTCCTTCTGAAGTTCTGCCGGTTATATTCTCTGCGCTGCAGCCCTTCTTCTTGCTCTTCTCTTTTTGGCCTGCCTTGCGCTCAAAAATGCAAGACCAACTGCAACCGAAAGAACTATAAGCGCAATTACCACAAGCATAACAATGATGAGAATGAGGGTCGAATGCTTATGGGGCACTGAAAATGCGAAAAGTGAAAGGCTGTCTGTCTCGAAGGTGAAGGTCGAAGGATCATCATCGAGATCGGAAAGCACATGGGGCTTAACATTTCCCTGTGAATCCCTGTGAAGATGCACAATGCTCACATCCTCCCCCACAAGGTCCTCGGGAAGGGCAATTGTAAATCTTGCGCTTGTGCCGCCGAATTCAGAAACGTTCTCAGTGTTGCCCGCAACGGTCTTAAGCATTGTGATGTCGAAGTACTCAACTGTGTCAAGCTTGTACTGGTCACCTACGGCGCTTATTGCCCTCTGGTAGTACCAGGGAAGGTCATGTGTATAGCTTACGATGTCAAGGTTAAGGGAAGCGTCGGTTCCCTCCATGGTATCAAGAAGTTCATCCTCCGTAAACACCTCGGCCACAATCTCCTCGTAGTTTGTGAGGGAAGGATTTTCAAAGCATGACTCATCCTCAGTTTCCTGAACCTCTGGAGCATAGTCGTTGTTTACGGTGAAGGAAAGGGTTCCGTCCCTGTAGGCCTGCTCAAGAAGAGGTTCTGCGGAGCCCTCCTCGAGCATATGCTTTGCCTCATCCCTTGAAAGGGAGAATTTTCTCAGTACACCGCTGTTTGCGTCATCGGAATTTTCATCTGCGGGAGCTGTATAAACAGCATCCTCTGAATTAAGGTCGGCGCTCAAGGCAGCATCCTGTGCGGCCTCAGTCTTTTTAGCACTGTCTGCGGAAGAATTATTTGCAGATGCAGCGCCAGATGAAGCATTGTTTGATGAGGTTACCTTGTCGGATTTTTTGGCGAAGGTAACGATGATGCTGTGGTTGCCGGAAAGGGTCGAGAAGGTGTACTGGGAATTTGTTCCCGCATCCTTTTCATCGACCTTAACCCCTGAGATTACATAGCCTGCATCCGGGGTTATGGTGAATGTAACTGCGGCGCTTGCGGGAACCTTTACGCTGCCTGAGGGGCTGATGGTTCCGCCCTTGCCGTTTACGCCTGCGTTTATTTCATAGAGGGGTGAATCGCTCTTTGCAAAGCCCGCAACATAGCATGCGTCCTCATCAATGTCCTTGACCTTAAGGGTGGTCTCTGAGGATACAAGGTTGTTGTTTAGGAACCAGCCTGTGAAGACGTAGCCCTTGTTCGGCTTTGCCTTTAAGGTTGCGTCATCTCCCTTTTCATAGTCGCCGTCGCCGGAAACAGTACCGCCCTTTTTGATGGAGGGGGTAACCTTGATGGTGTAGCCGTCCTCTGCCGCCGTATCCGCCAGCACTTCTACCTGTT
>R03__coassemble_919_pt1 | contig 15164 bp, 11 predicted proteins | sample R03__metabat2_high_PE_063 | metagenome-assembled genome bin R03 | reverse complement strand
GTTTAAGAAGTCGGGAAGAAGTTCGCCCTCATTTTTGTTGACAAGATAAGATGCAAGAAGCGCGATACCCCAGGCGCCGCCCTCTCCTGCTGTCTCCATAACATAAACGGGAGCGTCCATTGCGGCTGCAAGGATTGACTGTCCGACGCCCTTGGTCTTGAAAAGACCACCGTGGCCGTAAATCTTGTCAACCTGAGCATGCTCCTGCTTAAGGAGAATGTCCATACCGGTCTTAACAACGGAAAGAGAAGCCATAATGTGGGTTCTCATGAAGTTTGCAAGGGTAAAGTTTGAATTTGCTGTCCTTACGAAAAGGGGACGGCCTGACTCCATTCCGGTGATGTGCTCACCTGAAAGATAGTTGTAGGCAAGGAGTCCGCCGCAGTCCGGGTCAGCTTCCATGGCCTTGTTGAAGAGCTTGGTGTAAAGAGAGCCCATGTCAACATCGGCGCCGATAAGGTCTGCAAATTCCTTGAGAAGAGAAACCCAGGCATTGATGTCCGAGGTGCAGTTGTTGCAGTGTGCCATGGCAACTGCATGTCCGTCGGGAGTGGTAACCATGTCAATCTCGTCGTAGGGCTTTGAAAGGTCCTTCTCAAGAACAAGCATACCGAAGGCTGAGGTTCCAGCAGAGATGTTGCCTGTGCGCTTTGCAACTGAATTGGTGGCAGCCATGCCGGTTCCTGCGTCGCCCTCCGGGGGAGCCATGGGAATTCCGGGCTTTAAGGTGCCGGTGGGATCGAGGATTTTAGCGCCCTCCTCAGTAAGCTTTCCGGCATTCTCGCCTGCTGAAACAACCTTGGGAAGAAGGTCTTCAATCTTCCAGGCAACGCCTTTTTCTGCAACAAGCTTATCGAAGGTTGCAATCATGTTCTTATCGAACTGACCTGTTGCAATATCGATGGGGAACATTCCGGATGCCTCGCCTACACCGAGAACCTTCTCGCCGGAAAGAATCCAGTGGATGTAGCCTGCAAGGGTGGTGAAATGAGCGATGGAGGGCACATGTGCCTCGTTGTTCAGGACTGCCTGATAAAGATGTGCAACGCTCCAGCGCTGGGGAATATGGAAGTTGAGAGCCTTTGTGAGCTCCTCTGAAGCCTGCTGGGTTATGGTATTTCTCCAGGTTCTGAAGGGAACCAGAAGGTTGTTATCCTTATCGAAGGGAAGGTAGCCGTGCATCATTCCGGAAAAGCCCATTGCTTTTAAGGATGTGATTTCAACGCCGTACTGTTTTTTTACATCCTCTGCAAGGGAGCTGTAGCAACCCTGAAGACCCTTGTGGATTTTTTCCATGCTGTAGGTCCAGACGCCGTCAACATAATCGTTCTCCCAGTCATATGCCCCCTGCGCGATAGGTTCGTTGTTTTCGCCGATCATTACGGCCTTGATGCGGGTGGAACCGAATTCGATTCCAAGGATTGCACCGCCGTTTTTAATGAGTTCTTTTGTATCCATTTTCTTCTCCATTTAACAATGCCCCGGATAAATAAATATATCCGGGGCAAATAACTTTAATTGCTGATTACATACCGAGCTTGAATGCCATCTCGTTCCAGCGAAGCTCGTTCTTGAAGTCGCGGATGTTTGTATTCTTGTCGATAACAACAGCCTCGATACCCATGCATGCTGCCCAGTCAACCATCTGGTCAACGGTAAGGTCATAGGTGAATGCGGTGTGGTGTGCGCCGCCTGCAAGAATCCATGCCTCTGCACCAACAGCAAGTGAGGGCTGGGGTGTCCAGAAGTTGATACCTACGGGAAGCTTGGGAAGGGGCTTCTCAACCTTCTTGCAGTCAACTGCATTGATGATGAGGCGGAAGCGATGTCCAAGGTCAACCAGTGAGCAGGCGATACCTGAGCCTTCCTTTGCCTGGAATACGATACGGGCGGGATCCTCGCGGTTGCCCATTGAAAGAGGCTGGCACTTGATAACGCCCTTGCCGTTTGCGATTGCGGGTGAAACCTCAAGCATGTGAGCCTGGATGATGCCTTCCTTGCCGGGCACGAAGTTGTAGGTGTAATCCTCAAGGAATGAAGAACCCTTGCCGTCCTTGATGCCTGCGGTCATAATCTTGATGAGGCGGTCCATGGCTGCTGTCTTCCAGTCGCCCTCAGCACCGAAGCCGTAGCCCTTCTCCATGAGTCGCTGGATAGCGAGACCGGGAAGCTGCTTCATGCCGCCGAGCATTCCGAAGTGGGTAACAACTGCCTGATAATTGCCTTCCTCAAGGAACTTCTCGATACCGATTTCCTGCTGTGCCTGTACGGCAACGTGGCGGCGGAACTCGGCCTCATCTCTTCCCTCAAGGGCAATGTCATATTTTGAATAATATTCGTCTACGAGAGCGTTAACATCTCCCTGGGGAACAGCGTCCACATACTCAACAACGTCGTTGATGTTGTAGTGGTCGATCTCCCAGCCGAACTTGATCTGAGCCTCAACCTTGTCGCCCTCGGTAACTGCAACATTGTTCATGTTGTCACCGAAACGGCAGACACGGATGTGTGAGCTCTCCATAACACCGATTGCGGTTCTCATCCAGCTTGCAAGAGCCTTTGCAACATCAGGGTTCTGCCAGTGGCCAACGATAATCTTGCGCTCGATGCCCATACGGCTTACGATGTGGCCGTACTCGCGGTCACCGTGAGCTGACTGGTTCTCGTTCATGAAATCCATGTCCATGGTCTCATAGGGGATTTCTTCGTTGAACTGGGTGTGGAGATGGCACAGGGGCTTTTTGTACTCCTGAAGTCCGATGATCCACATCTTTGCAGGTGAGAAGGTGTGCATCCAGGTGATGACACCGGCACAGTCGGGATCGTTGTTTGCATCGTTGAAGGTCTTACGGATTGAAGCCTGATCGATAAGGGTGGGCTTTAATACGATTTCAAAGGGGAGCTCTCCTGTCTTGTTGAGTCCCTCAACCATCTTTGCAGAATGCTCTGCAACTTTTCTTAAGCACTCATCACCATAGAGGTCCTGAGAGCCTGTGCAAAACCAGAACTTGTAATTTTTTGTCTGCTGCATTTAGCTGCCTCCTTATTTACCTTTCTTTCTCTTTGAAAGAACGTCAACGGTAACAGCGCCGAGAAGAACGGCACCTTTAACGATCTTCTGGATATCGGTAGACCATCCGTAGAGTGACATACCGTTGTTAAGAATACCCATGATGAACGCACCTACAACAGCACCTGTGATAGTACCGGCACCACCGGCAACTGCTGCACCACCGATGTAGCAGGATGCGATCGCATCCATCTCGAAACCGTCACCGGCCTTGGGAGTAGATGATCCGTTACGTGATGAAAGGACGATACCTGCAACTGCTGAAAGGATACCCATGTTGGTGTATACCCAGAAGAATACTTTGTTTGTATCGATACCTGAAAGGTTTGCTGCCTTACGGTTGCCACCTAATGCGTAAATCTGACGACCTGCAACTGTCTTGGTGGTGATGAATGAGTAGATTCCGACGATTACAGCCATGATAAGGAGCTGGAAGGGAAGTCCGTTGTACATAGAAAGCTTGATGAATACGAACCATACGATTCCGAGCATAATGACAAGCTTAAGAGCAATCTGCCAGGTGGGGTTTAATGCGAAGTTGTACTTTTTCTTGTTGGCAATGCTCTTCATCTCAGAAAGGATAACTACGATTGTAGCAATGATTGCTACAACGATTGTTACCATATCGAACTTGCCTACCTTAACGGTGGGAAGGAAACCTGCGCCGATGAAGGTGTAAGCTGCGCCGAAGGGTCCCTTTGTCTGAGCCTGAAGAAGGGTATAAGTAAGACCACGGCCCATAAGCATGGTTGCAAGGGTTGTAACGAAAGGCGGGATGTTAAGGTATGCAATGAAGAAACCTGCAAACATACCGATGAGAAGACCGATAATGAGAGCTGCGATGATTGCAACCCAGAGGTTCATCTTGTAGTCAATCATGATAATACCGGAAACAGCGCCGCAGACTGCAACGACAGAACCGACACCAAGGTCGACGTTACCGGTAAGTACGCAGAGGAGCATACCAACTGCAAGGATAACAACGTAACCGTTCTGCATGATAAGGTTGTTGATGTTTGTAGCAGAAAGGTTCTTTCCGCCTGTTAAAAGAGCGAAGATTAAGTAAATAGCGACAAGAGCAAGGAACATTCCGTACTGCTTCATGTCAAGATTAACATATTTTTTCTTTTCCATGATTATTACTCTCCTTTTCTATTGTGAGCCATGATGCTCATCATGATACGTTCCTGTGTGATTTCGCCTTTTTCAAGCTCGCCTGCGATTTCGCCCTCGTTGATGACGTAAGCTCTGTCACAGGTACCGATGATCTCGGGCATTTCCGAAGAAATTACGATGACAGCCTTGCCTGCTTTTGCAAGGTCATTGATTACACAGTAGATTTCGTATTTCGCGCCTACATCGATTCCTCGTGTGGGCTCGTCAAGAATAAGCACATCCGGCTGAGTCAGCATCCACTTTGCAAGTACAACCTTCTGCTGGTTTCCTCCGGAGAGTGATCCAACCTCCTGCTCGATGGAGGTGGCTTTTACGTTGATTTTTTCTTTGTATTCCTGGGCTGCGAGAATTTCCTCTGAGCCGTTGATTACGCCGCGCTTGTCAGCGAAATACTCAGGTCTTGCAGCAAGGACCATGTTTTCCTTGATGTCCGCAATGAGGACAAGTCCATTACCCTTACGGTCCTCGGAAACGTAGGCAAGCTTGTTTTCGATTGCCTTTTTAACGGTGGACATGTCGACTTCCTTGCCGTGCATTTTAACGGTTCCGGAAATTTTCTGGCCATAGCTGTGTCCGAAGACTGACATTGCAAACTCTGTACGGCCGGCGCCCATAAGTCCCGCAAGACCTACAACCTCGCCTGCTCGAACGTGAATGTTGATATCTTTAAGCATCTGACGGTTTGCATCATCGGGATGGTATACGTTCCAGTTGCTGACCTCGAAGATGGTATCTCCGATTTCAATGCCCTCACGAATGGGGTAACGGTTCGTAAGTTCACGACCAACCATGCCCTTGATAACGCGGTCCTCGGTAAACTCATCGACACCCTTGTAGATGGTTTCGATTGTCTTACCGTCACGGATGATGGTAACCGCATCGGAAACATATTCGATTTCGTTAAGTTTGTGAGAAATAATGATGCAGGTGATTCCCTGCTTTTTGAGCTCGAGCATAATATTGAGAAGGTTCATACTCTCCTCATCATTAAGAGATGCTGTGGGCTCGTCAAGAATAAGAAGTTCAACTTCCTTTGCCATCGCCTTGGCGATTTCGATAAGCTGCTGCTTTCCAACACCAAGTGTTGAAACGGGAACATTCACATCCTCGTTTTCAAGGCCGACGCGGGCAAGCATTTCCTGCGCTTTGGTGCGGGTCTTGGTCCAGTCAATGACGCCCTTCATGCTGAGCTGCTCGTTGCCGAGGAAAACGTTCTCTGCAACTGAAAGGTTAGGTGCAAGAGCAAGCTCCTGATGGATAATAACTATACCTTTCTTTTCACTGTCTTTAAGATTGTGAAATGCACATGTTTCCCCTTTGTAGACTACATCACCATCGTAGGTTCCGTGAGGATAAACGCCGGAAAGAACGTTCATCAGAGTAGATTTACCTGCTCCGTTCTCACCGCAAAGAGCGTGGATCTCGCCCTTTTTGACTTGAAGATTTACATCGTCAAGTGCCTTAACCCCCGAGAAAGCCTTGGTAATGTGATTCATTTCCAGGATATAATCTGACATACCTTTACTCCTTCTCTTAAAAATTTCCCCAATTTTGGATTTGCATCCTGTATTTAAAAACCGCAGAAGCGATATTTAAATCGATTTCATAAGCTCCCTGAAGAGCCATTTACTACAGATAATACAGATAATTTCGAGTGAATCCTGTGGGAGAATCCCATCGAAAAAACTTAAGAATAATGCGTGTTTGTGAAATTTATAACTTGTCTTTTTTTAAAAAGGGGCGGCGACTTTCGCCTCCGCCCCACTGGAATTCAATGCATTAGCAATTATTCAGCTAACTGCTCCTCGGTGTAGTAACCACCGTCAACGATGATCTCTTTGTAGTTGTTCTGATCAACTGCAACAGGTGTGCAGAGGTATGAGGGAACTACAAGCTGACCATTGTCATACTGCTCGGTATCGTTGATTTCGGGCTCCTGGCCTTCAAGAACTGCCTGTACCATGGTAACGCACTTCTCAGCAAGGAGACGAGTGTCCTTGTAGATAGACATTGTCTGGGTACCAGCGATGATGTTCTTGGTTGCCATAAGCTCAGCATCCTGACCGGTGATCATGGGCCAGTTCTCAGCGGTGTAACCAGCGCCCTCAAGAGCAGCCTTGCAGCCATAAGCGAAACCGTCGAATGCGGTAGCGCAGATGTCGAGGTCTTCGTCAGCATAGAAACCGGTGAGGTAGTTCTCGCAGTTCTGCTGAGCGGTCTCCTGAGACCAACGAAGGATACAGGTGTCATCAAATGAGGTTCTGCCTGACTTGCAAACGAGTGAGCCGTCATCAAGATAGGGCTGAAGAACTTCCATAAGACCGTTGTAAAGCATTACAGCGTTGTTATCATCGGGAGAACCCATGAAGAACTCGATGGTCTTAGGATCAGAAGGATCAAGTTCGTTGTTCTCTACGATGTAGTTACCGATTGCAGTACCAACACCCTTGTTATCGAAGGTTGCGTAGTAAGAAACTGCGTCGGTGTCCATAAGAAGACGGTCATAAGCGATGATCGGGATACCGGCATCCTTAGCCTGTGCTTCTACGTTTACGAGTGCTGAAGAGTCAACAGCTGCGATTACGAGGCAGTTAACGCCTGAAGCGATCATGTTCTCGATCTGAGAAACCTGAGCCTGAACGTCATCCTCTGCGTACTGAAGATCAACTGCATAACCAAGAGCCTCAAGCTGAGCCTTCATGTTAGCACCATCGTTGATCCATCTCTCTGAAGACTGGGTGGGCATTGCAACACCAACAGTCATGCCGTTTGCCTCTGCGGGAGCTGCTTCCTCGGTTGTTGCCTCAGCGGTCTCCTCAGTAGCATCTGCAGCGGGAGCTTCCTCTGTAGCTGCGCCGCAGCCTGCAAGAAGAGAAGCAACCATTGCTACACTCATAAGTGCGCTTAAAATTTTCTTCTTCATTTTTTTCCTCCATTTGTTAATAAAAATTAACAGTTGTTCTTAATGCAAAGTTATTTTTGCACCTAGATAGATTTTAATTTTTACTGCCCTTAATGTCAACAGGTTTTTGTGTGTTTTGACAATGACTTTCGTCCTATTTGGCGGTTTTATCGTCATTATGCAAAATATTTCGTAATTTTTTCAACCCCCGTAGTAAAAAATCAAACTCCGGAGCTTTGGAAAATAAAAATCCCCTGCCGCCACGGGCAGGGGACCTGATTTTGCTTAATTTTTACTTAAATTTAAATTCATTCGGCGGCGAGGCGCTCTGCAAGTTTCATGGCAAGATCAACCGTAACGTCCGAATTGTAGTGGCACCACTCTCCCCAGCGTCCAAGGCCGTAGACCTCCTTGCCTTCCGCAAAAGAAAGGAGTCTTTTCATAATCTCCGGCTTTTTAATGGTGTTGAGGGGATAGGCGTACTCGTTCATATAATGGAAATTGTCCCGCTCATTTTCCGGGATGAGTGAAACACGCTGGGAGTTCGTCTCCGTCCAGTAGCCGCGGCTTTGGGGGCAGAAGTTGCTTCTTACGAGGATGCGGTGGTATGCCTTATCCCTGTCGGGATAGTAAATCCACTGGGCCCTGGTGTCCATGGTCTCGGGATAGTAGCGGGTTTCAACGGAGCTGAATTTAAGCTCTCCTATGCTGTTCTTTATATTTTCCGGCATTCCCGCGATTGATTTGAAGGCCTTCCAGGGGATGGTGACGATAATTTTATCCGCCTTGAAGACCGCCCCGTCGGAAAGGGTTGCGGTTTTCTTATCAAGGTCAATTGCGCATACGGAAGAATTGTATTTTATCCTGTCACCAAGGGCATTCGCCATGCGGAGCCACAGCTCGCCGTAGCCGTATTTTTTCGGATAATAAAACTGCGCATGTCCGGGCTGGGTTCCGTAGGCCTTTTTTGTAAGGCAGCTCATGAGGGTTTCCTCAAAGGAAACATTCGGAAGCTTTTCAAGCCAGTAGGTTCCGAGTTCCTCAAGTTCCTTATTGAACATTTTCTGGTTGTAGGGGATCATGTAATCCTCCGCAATCTTGTCCCCGAGTTTCCAGCTTATCCAGTCGTAAAAGCCCTCCGGCATTTCCGTGCCAAGGTTGCAGCCCGCAACGGCGATTGACTTTAAATAGCGGACCTGGGATTCAAGGTCCATCTGCCAGATGTTGGCCTCGAAGGGGTGTCCAGTCTCATTTTCCCCGATTCTTATGCGGGAATCACGGTCATATTTGTCCCATTCCTCCTCAGGCATGAATTTAAAAAGAAATTCATTCACATGGGGACGCCTTACGTCGAGAAAATGTCCGCCGCCGATGTCAAAGGGGGAACCGTCAACCTCTGCGGAACGGCAGAGTCCTCCGGCCTCACTCTCCTTTTCAAGCACAAGGAAGGAATCCTCCCCCTTCTGAAGAAGGCAGTTTGCAAATGTAAGCCCGGCGGGGCCTGCTCCCAAAATAAGATATTTCATGTTGATCTCCTGTTTTAATAAGAAAAAGCCCACCTTTTGCAGTGGGCTTTGTTATTATTCCTTTTCTTTCTGGAAGAAGAAGGATGAAAGACGCTTGTATCCCATTTCCCGGTAGCCGATGATCTGCTCGGTGCTGCCGATGAAAAGGTCTCCTCCCATCTTGAGGGACTTGTGGAACTTGGCATAAACCTCGTCCTTCGCCTCGTCCGTGAAGTAGATAAGAACGTTGCGGCATACGATAAGATCGCAGTTTTTCTGATAGTCGTCCGTCAGAAGGTTTGCCTGATGGAACTCAACCCTGGATTTGATCTCGTCGGAAATCTGGAAGCTTTTTCCAACCGGGCGGAAATACTTTCTCTTGAATTCATCGGGAACGTTGGCGATGCTCTTTGCGTCGTATAAGCCGACCTGGGCCTGGGCCATGACCTGCTTGTCGATGTCTGTGGCGTAGATTTTGATCTGGTTTAAGGGAAGATGCTTTGAGAGAGCCATGACAAGTGAGTAGGGCTCGTCGCCTGTGGAGCAGGCCGCGCTCCAGATCTTAAGGTTCTTGCCGAACTTCTGGATGAGGTAGGGGATGATTTCCTTGTCGAGAATCTCCCACTGGTCCGGATTTCTGTAGAACTCGGAAACGTTGATGGTAAGGAAGCTTACGAACTGCTCGAACTTTTCCTTGTCCTTTTTGATGAGGGCAACATACTCGTCGTAGGAAGCAACCTTGTTTTTTGCAATCAGGGTGTCAATACGGCGACGCATCTGCTTTTCCTTGTATGCGTTAAGATCGATGCCGGTCAGTGCATAAACATCTCTTTTGAATTTTTCGTAATTTTCCATATGCGCCTCTTTTTCAGTGCATGAAGTTTTATACACAAATCCCCCCACCTTTTGGTGAGGGGATAAAAAATCATAATACTGGGTTTCCCCACTATACCGGTTAATTTATCGCAATGTCAGCGTAAATTACTCCTCGGTTGCCTCTTCCTCTGCAGGAGCATCATCCTCGAGAAGAGCGCGCATTGAAAGGCTGATCTTGTGATACTCGTTGCGGTTTTCAACGATCTTAGCCTCGATCTCCTGGCCGGTCTTAAGAACGTCAGAGGGCTTCTCAACATGATCCTTTGAAATCTGAGATACATGAAGAAGAGCGTCAACGCCGGGAGCAACCTCAACGAATGCGCCGAAGTCGGTCATGCGGGCGATCTTACCCTTTACGATGTCGCCGGTAGCGAACTTGCCAACAGCGAGGGTCCAGGGATTCTCATCCTCGAACTTACGTGAAAGAGCAATCTTGTTCTCGTTGATGTCCTTGATGCATCCCTTAACGGTGTCGCCAACGTGGAAAAGCTTGCGGGGGTTCTCGATGCGGTTCCAGCTCATCTCTGAGATGTGGAGAAGACCGTCAGCACCACCGAGGTCGATGAATGCGCCGAAGTCGGTAACATTCTTAACGGTACCCTCTACAACATCGCCAACTGCGATACGTGAGAAGAGTTCCTTCTGCATCTCTGCCTTGCGGCCCATGAGAAGCTGCTTGCGGTCGCCGATGATACGACGATGGCGGGGATTGAACTCGCTGATAACGAACTCAATTTCCTGATCCTTGTACTTTGAAAGATCCTTTTCGTATGAATCTGAAACAAGGCTTGCGGGAATGAATACGCGTGCCTCGTCAACAACCACTGAAAGACCACCTGAGAGAACCTGTGAAACGGTTGCCTTAAGAACCTCACCGCTCTCGAATGCTTCCTCAAGACGCTTGTTGCCTTTCTCTGCTGCAAGACGCTTGTAAGAAAGAAGAACCTGGCCTTCGCTGTCTGAAACCTTAACAACCTTAGCTTCCATCTCATCGCCTACGTTAACGACGGTGGTAAGATCAACGTTGTTCTCGTTGGTGTACTCGTTTCTGGTGATAATACCATCTGACTTGTAGCCGATGTTTAAGATGATCTCGTCCGGCTTTACGGAAATAACGGTACCCTTTACAACCTCTCCATTCTTAATAATTTTTAAAGAATCCTCTAACATTTGTTCAAAGCTTACATCTGACATAACTTTTGAACCTCCTTAATAATATGGTTTGGGGTAGAGGCCCCTGCCGTAATACCAACTGAGTTTGCTGAATGAAGAGTTGTGGGATCAAAGTCCTCTGCTGTCTGCAGAAAATAGGTGTGTTTACATATTCCGCTGCAAATTTCATATAGCTTTCTGGTATTCGAGCTGCTCTGGCCACCGATGACAAACATCACGTCAACCTGCTGTGCGATCTTTGCCGCCTCTTCCTGCCGTTTACGCGTTGCGTCACATATGGTGTCCATAACATTAGCATTGTACCCTTTTTTAACGATAAAATCAACTAATTCCTTAAATTTCTCTATGCGAAAAGTTGTCTGGGACACAATGGTAATGGTTTTATCTTTGGGAAGAACATCAAAATCGATGTCCGATTTGTCCTCAATCACCATGTAGGGGCCGACGCACCAGCCTTTGATGCCCTCAACCTCCGGGTGCTTATCGTTGCCCACAATGAGGATGAAATGGCCCTCTTTGCCGAATTTTTCAACAGCCCGGTGAATCTTTGTGACGAAGGGGCAGGTGGCATCCGCAATCTCATAGCCCGCCTGCTCAAGGTACTCCTTCTGAGCCCGGGCAACGCCGTGGGAGCGAAGGACGATGGTGCCCTTGTCACTACCTGCGCCGGATTCTTCATTGCCGGATTTTTCGGTGTTGGAATTTTCCTTCAGGGCATTTTCGGCAGAAGCCTTTATTTTTTCCTCGTCAAGGACATAGACTCCCTTTTTCTCAAAATCCCTGGTAACCTCCTCATTGTGAATGATGGGGCCATAGGTGTGAATGGGGGAAGCGCCCTCTTCTATTTTTTTGTTTACAAGATCAACTGCCCTCTGTACGCCGAAGCAGAAGCCTGCAGTCTCCGCAAGAATAACTTTCATGTAAAATCCTTATGCTCTCTTTTCGTTAATAAGCTTTTCGATGGCCTCTACAACCTGATCGATTGTCATATCCGATGAATCAACAAGGGCCGCGTCCTCTGCCTGCTTGAGGGGAGCAACCTCCCTTGTCATATCCTGGTGGTCGCGCTGTGCAATCTCGGCCTTGAGCTGCTCAAAGTCAACCTCTTTGCCCTTTTCCTTATATTCCTCGAAGCGGCGGCGGGCGCGCTCATCAACGCTTGCGGTAAGGAAAACCTTGACCTCGGCATTGGGGAGAATCACGGTTCCGATGTCCCTGCCGTCCATGACAACGTCGTTCTTTTCTGCCATTTCCTGCTGCATGTCAAGAAGGATGCTGCGCACAGCGGGGAAGGCGCTTGTTACGGAGGCAGCCTGGCTTACCTCCTCGTTGCGGATAAGTCCGTTTACATTCTCGCCGTTCAGGATGACAACCTGGGTGCCCTCCTCGTAGGCAAGGGTGACTTTTGCGTCCTTTGCCTTTTCGCTGACGGCCTTCTCGTCATGAATGTCGATTCCGTTTCTTATGATGAAAAGTCCGATTGCGCGGTACATGGCGCCGGTGTCGACGTAGATGAAATTCATCTCCTTTGCGATGCGTTTTGCTATGGTGCTTTTTCCCGCCCCTGCAGGGCCGTCGATTGCAACTTTAAATCCCATACTGTCCTCCTGTTGTTTAGTATATTAGTCTTTATGAGCCTGCGCAGAGTCCCGCAAGATGTCCGGTGCTCCAGGCAATCTGAAGATTAAAGCCCCCGGTCTGGGCGTCAACGTCAATGACCTCGCCTGCAAAATAAAGGCCGCCGACAAGTTTTGACTGCATGGTGCCCGGGTCAATTTCCTTTACCTCAACGCCGCCACGGGTTATGATTGCCTCGCGAAGGCCACGGGTTCCTGTTATTGTAAGGGGCAGCGCCTTTAAAAGGCGAATCCACGCAGTGCGTTCATCCTTCGTAAGCTCGGATGCAACCTTTGAAGCATCGAAAGGAAGGAGCCCCGCAAATACTGAAACCATTTTCCCGGGAAGGTAAGCCCCAAGAAGGGTTTCGATTTTTTTCCTCGGATTTTCCGCAACGTCCCGGATGATTCTTTCCTTTAAGGTTTCCTCGGAAAGGGCCGGTTTAAGGTCAATGAAGGCCGGAATTTTCTCACCGGCAAAAAGCCGTTCCGTCACGGCGCAGGATGCCGTAAGCACAAGGGGACCGGATATTCCGAAATGGGTAAAGAGCATTTCACCCTGTTCCCTGTAAAGAGGCTTCTTAAGGTCTCCCACAATGAAGGCCACATTTCGAAGAGAAAGGCCCTGCAGCTCCTTCACAAACTCCTCCTTAACCTCGAAGGGTACAAGGGAGGGAAGCGGCGCATGCACCTTATGGCCGAGCCTTTTTGCAAAGACGTAGCCGTCCCCACGGGAGCCTGTGGATTCGTAGCTTTTGCCGCCCGTTGCAATGATAACGCCATCCGCCGGGACAAACTCGTTCTCATCCTCAAGGACAACTCCGGTCACATGACCGTTTTTAGTTTCGATATTTTTAACCCGGGTGTTAAGGTAAATTTTAACCCTAAGCTCCCGCATTCTTTTTTCGAGGGTTCTGGTGACGTCGGATGCATGGTCCGACTCCGGGAAAACGCGGTTTCCCCTCTCCACCTTTATGGAAAGGCCGTTGTCCCTGAAAAAGTCCATGGCCATGTCGCTGTCGAAGCCGTAATATGGGCCATAGAGAAATTTTGAATTCTTTTCAACATGGTCGAAAAATTCCTCGGGAGTGCAGGCGTTGCAAAGGTTGCAGCGTCCCTTCCCCGTGATGTAAATCTTCTTGCCGAGCTTTTCGTTCTGCTCAAAAAGCAGGACCTCGTTCCCGCATTCCGCGGCGCTTACAGCTGCCATCATTCCGGCCGCTCCGCCGCCGATAACCGCAATCCTACTCATCCTCCGGCCCGCCTTTCAGCTTGTCGATTTCCTCGTTGTCGTAAACCTGGTACTCATCCCAGATTTTCTCGCGCTCCCTGAGGTTTGCGGTGACCTCCGTCTGCTTGCTCATACAAAGGGAAACGATGAGGGCATTGATGACCGAAAGGGGCGCAACAAGGGAATCCACGATTGATGCCATATCACTCTTTGCAATGAGGCTTGTGGCAGAATAAAGATTCATGGGGGAGTTTGCGGAATCCGTAAGGGAAATGATCTTCGCACCTCTTGAATTTGCGAATTCAAGGGCCTTCAGGGTCCGCATCGAATAGCGGGGGAAGCTTATTCCGATGATGACATCCTCCCGTCCTATTCTTATCATCTGCTCGAAAAGTTCCGCAGAGCTTGTGGTTGTAAGCTGTATGACATCCGGGAAAATGAGATTTAAGTAAAATGCCAGAAAGGACGCAAGGGGCGCACAGCTTCTGATTCCGATTACGTAGATTTTCCGGGCGCCTAAAATTGTATCCACGGCCTTCTGGAACGCGGTATTGTCGATGTTCGCAATGGTGTCCTTAATCTTCTCCGCATCGGAACTTAAGACCGACTCAAGCACGTTCTCACGGGTGATTCTTCCGTAGGCAACCTCCATACGCTGGAGGGAATTGAGCTTGTTTCGGACCATCTCCTCCAGAGCCTTCTGAAACTCCGGATAGCCCTTGTAGCCCAGGGTAGTCGCAAAGCGCACAACCGTACTCTCCGACACACCCACAACCTCGCCGAGCTTTGCTGCCGTAAGGAAGACCGCCTTGTCATAGTTGTCCGTGATATATGAGGAAATAAGCTTCTGTCCCTTGGACATATATCTGTAGTTTTCGCTTATTCTGTTGTTAAGTTCATTGGAGTGGTTCATCGCTGCCTCCTGTACATATTCCGTTTTATTTTATATCTTTTGCGGCGGATAAACAAGGGGAAGCGATGGCTTGGGCACAATCGCAATATCTGTCCTGGTTTTTCCCGCTGCGGGCCCAATACATGTGCCTCACAGCCGGTCACAAGTGCAACACCTATGCCTCACTAAACGCCTCCTCGCAATTTCACTAGACGCTCATGCTTTGCTGTGTGGGGGTCGCGCCTTGTGACCGCTGCTATGATTTATGAGTGGTTGCCGGCCGCAGCGGCAGGAAATCCACACAAAAAGACCGGAGGATAATCCTCCGGCCTTTGCTTAAGGTAATTTGAATTATACAGGATATGCTCCGTTCTTCTTGTCGGCAGCGCCCATGTCAACCTTGGTTGCCTGAGCCTTGCGGTACTCGAAGAATTCGGTTGCTACCTTGGGGAAGAGTGCGTATGAAAGAACGTCCTCATCCTGGGTGATGTACTGCTCGCACTCCTTGCGGAACTTATCAAGGCCGGGCTCAAGCTCATCTGCAGGTCTTCTGCCGGTGAATGCCTTGTCCTTGTCTGCGCCGAGAGCCTTCTCAACAACCTCGGGGTTGAAGGGACGCTCGGTCTTGCCGTACTTGCAGCGAATGATGTCCTTGGTCTGCTCGGTAACTACCTTGTAGCGCTCGCCCATGAGTACGTTAAATACAGCCTGCGTTCCGACAAT
>R03__coassemble_913_pt1 | contig 15211 bp, 12 predicted proteins | sample R03__metabat2_high_PE_063 | metagenome-assembled genome bin R03 | reverse complement strand
AGGAGAATCAGTCCCTGCACGTGGTCAAATATACCGGGGAGGATTCAATCCGGGGATGGATCGAGTCCGGACTTGGCTTCGTCGACTACAACACCGCTATTTTCGATTACATCGACCGCTATGTGGACGAGGCTGACAAGCAGAAGCTCCGTGACGCAGTCGAATATACTGCCCTTGAGGAAAACCTAAGGGAGACAGGCAATTTCTCCATTGTTTACACAAGGCACCCGGAAACCGGAGACAGTGGCTATTTCCGTCTGAACTTCACAAGGGTTGAGGGCCAGAAGGACATTGTTCTTTCCTTCCAGGATGTGGACCTTGCGGTTCGTCAGGGACTTAAATCAAGAAGGGAACTCCAGGCGGCCCTTGTGGCAGCAGAGCAGGCGAACGATGCAAAGTCAGTCTTCCTTGCGAACATGTCCCATGAAATCCGTACTCCCATCAACGCAATCCTGGGCATGGACACCATGATCCTTCGGGAGAGCAACCAGGACAACGTGCTGGAGTATGCAAAAAATGTTAAATCCGCAGGAACGGCGCTGCTGTCCCTGATTAACGATATTCTCGACTTCTCAAAGATCGAGTCGGGAAAAATGGAAATCGTGCCGGCGAAATACCAGCTTGATTCCGTCATAAACGACCTTTTGAACATGATAAAGTCGAGGGCCGAGGAAAAGAACCTTGATTTTGAGCTTAAGCTCAATCCCGACACCCCGGCGAAGCTTTTCGGGGACGAGACCCGCATCAGGCAGATCATCCTCAATCTGCTGACCAATTCCGTCAAGTACACAAAGGAGGGCGGGATTCTCTGGACAGTGGATTTTGAGATGAAAGCTCCGGAGGAATGCGAGCTTTTCGTCAGCGTGAAGGACACGGGAATCGGCATTAAGCCTGAGGACCTTGACAAGCTTTTCTCTCCCTACGAGCGCCTTGATCTTACAAAAAACCGCACCGTCGAGGGCACGGGTCTTGGCCTTAACATCGTAAAGAATCTTCTCGATAAAATGGGCGGAGAGCTTAAGGTGCAGAGTGTTTACGGCGAGGGCACCGAGTTTTCCTTCCGACTTCGTCAGCCCGTCTGGGGCGAGGGCGTTGTTGGAAGTCATCTGACAGTCGTGGACAATAATGAGGAGGCGGAGGAAAAGTTCCACGCCCCCGATGCAAAAATTCTTGTGGTCGACGATGTGGAGATGAACCTTATCGTCATAAGGAGTCTTCTTAAACGAATTGAGGTAAAGCCCGAAACCTGCCTTAGCGGCAGGGAGGCTCTGGAGTTATCCAAAACCGGCAAATACGACATAATTTTCCTTGATGCAATGATGCCGGAATTAAGCGGCGAGGAGACTCTAAAGCTCATTCGCGAGGAGTCCGAAATAAACAGGGAAACTCCCATTGTGGTTTTAACCGCCAATGCGGTGGTGGGAGCGGCGGAGCAGTATCTTGCAGCCGGCTTTTCCGGTTATCTTTCAAAGCCCGTTGACAGCGGGCGCCTTGAGGATATGATCGGGAAATTCCTGCCGGAGGAAAAGATTGTCCCCGTGACGGCGGAGGACCTTAAAAATAAGGCGGAGGAAAAGGGCCCGGGGCTTATTTTAAAGCTCCTCGGAGAAATCCCCGGAATTGACGCCGCGGCCGGAAGCGAGGCTTCGGGCGGGGATGAAACCTACATAAACATCTGCGGCAATTTCCGTGAAACGGCTCTTGCCCGAATCAAAATGATCCGCGACTATTACGACTCAAAGGACACGGAAAATTACGCCATCCAGGTTCATGCCTTAAAGAGCTCCGCAAGGCTCATAGGCGCATCTAAGCTTTCCGAGCTTGCCTTTAAGATGGAGATGGCGGGAAAAGACGGTGACCTGGAGCTTATAAACCGTCACACGGAGGAGCTTCTTGCTTCTTATCAGTCAATCACCGCAGCCCTCAAATCCGCATTTGAGGCGGCAGCAGGTGACAGGAGCGATAAAAAGGAACTGACGGAGAAAAAATTAAAGAGAAACCTGAGGGATTTAAGCGAACTTGTGGAGGCCTACGATTTTGAGTCGGCAAAGCAGCTTTTTGCATCCCTTGAGGAGTACAGGCTTCCTGAGGATTTCGAGCCCGTGTACGAAACCTTAAAGGCGTACATGGCGGACGTAAATCACGAGGGAATCATAAAAGAAATTTCGGATTATCTGGGATAGAAAGGAGAACAGAAGATGATGGTCTATGTCTTTGCGGCATGTGTACTGATTTCAGTCGGTGTCATCATTTATATGGCCAGCAAAAATTACGGCAATATAGATATATATTACTGGAGCATGGTTCTCATTATCCCTGTGATCCTGATGGGCTACACCTTTGAGGCAACCGCCTCCACCCTGGAGGAAACGAGGATTGCAGTCCGGCTTATGTACCTTGACAGTACGGTTCTGCCTGTCCTTATGGTTTTCTCCATGCTTCGGTATCTTGGCATCGGCATAAATCCCTGGGTCAAGACCGCAACCTACATCGTCACCTTCGGCCATCTGGCAACAGTCTGGGCCACCGTGCACGGCTCCCTTTATTACTCAAGCATCACCATTCTTCAGACAAACAGCGGAACCATCACAAAGATGACGGACGGCCCTCTGAAGATTACCCATTACATCTATCTTCTTGCCATGTTCATCACTATTGTGGCGCTGATGATTTACTGCTATGTATGGCGAAAGGATACCTCGCGAAAGATTCTTACGCTTTACGGAATTTTTTCCGGCGCGGGAATTTTGTGTTATCTGATCGAGTCGATTGCGGATGTGGATTATTCCGTCCTTCCCATTTTGTACGCCATCGCTGATGTGGCGGTCACCATTCAGTATGACAGGATCCACAGCCACGACATGGACTGCGTTATTGTCGAACAGAAAAAGGAATATTCAAAGAGGGGATATGTGGCCTTCGACATGCAGAAAAATCTGCTTGGCTACAACAATATTGCAACCGAGTTTGTTCCGGAGATCAAGGGAAAGAGAATTGACGCCGGATTCGGCGCTGAGGATGAGCGGCTCATTGAAATTTTCTACAATCTCATAGATGAATACAATGAGAAGCAGAAGTCCACGGCGGATTTTGACACTCACAACACAACCTTCAGATGTTCCGTTACCACCTTCTGCATGTACAGCGCCGGAAAGCCCGCAGGCTACCTGGTTGAAATCCAGGATGTCACAGCCGAGCAGGGTTATATGAACCTTATCAAGCAGTACGGCGCGTCCCTGGAGAAGGACGTTGAGGACAAGACAAAACATATTCAATACATCCAGCAGCGCATTGTTCTGGGTATGGCGACCATCATAGAAAACCGAGACCTTAATACGGGTGGTCACGTAAAGCGAACAAGTGATATAATAAGAATTATTCTCGATGAAATGCGCAGGCAGAATGTGGGAGATCTTGACGAACGGTTCGTCGATGAGATTATCCGCTCGGCGCCTATGCATGACCTGGGTAAAATTTCCATCGACAGTGCCATCCTGAACAAGCCCGCAAGGCTGACGGATGAGGAATACAAGATCATGAAAACCCATTCCGCAAAGAGCGGCGAAATCGTTCTTGCGATTCTTGACGGAGTGGAGGAACCCCACTTTGTTGAAACCGCCTACAAGCTTGCAAGGTTCCACCACGAAAGATGGGATGGAAAGGGCTACCCCGAGAGGCTCGCGGAGTATGAGATTCCCATCGAGGCGAGGATTATGGCTGTGGCCGATGTCTATGATGCCCTTGTGAGCAAGCGGTGCTACAAGGAGCCCATGAGCTTCGAACAGGCGGCGCAGATCATGCTTGAGGGAATGGGAACCCAGTTCGATCCCGCAATGAAACCGATTTTCGAAGGCTGCAGAACGCAGCTGGAGCAGTATTATAAAGAACAAGTCAAGGAGTAACCTAAGATGAGTGAAAAAGTAGTTTTTGTGGACAACAGTGAATCCTTCATTGTGCGAAGCGTTGCGAAGGGCCTTGCGGACCTTGGATATGAGACGCTGAACGTTGATTTTGCCGTTGACGCAATGGCCGCAAAGAAAGAGGAATTCGGCGACGTTATAATCGCCTACATTGATGATGTGGATGACATAAACGGTCAGGCCTTCGTTTTCCTGCGCGACCTCTGCGTGGAGAAAAATCACGGCCTCTATCTCATGGGTCACAAGGATGACCTGGAGGAGATCAAGACAAACTACTCCCTTGGCAAGATGGTTGCGGGAGAGTTCCACAGACCTATCAATGCCAACGATGTTGCGGAGCAGATTGCAAAATCCATGAAGGACAACCCCTTAAAGCACAGAAAGCACATCCTTGTGGTCGATGATTCGGGAACCATGCTGAACACCATCCAGGAGTGGCTTGGGGAAAAGTATCGTGTTTCAGTTGTGAATTCCGCAATGAATGCCATCGCCTTTCTTGGCAAGAGCATTCCGGACCTCATTCTTCTTGACTATGAAATGCCCGGCTGCTCAGGCCCCCAGCTTCTTGAGATGCTCCGCGCCGACGCCCACACCGAGCGCATCCCCGTCATTTTCCTGACCGGCAAGGATGATCCTGAGAGCGTTAAAAACGTGCTTGCCTTAAAGCCCGAGGGCTATCTTCTCAAGAATATGCCCAAGGAATACATTATCAGCCAGGTTGACGAATACTTCGAGAAGAATAAAACGATTTAGCGGATGACGGCGGAATTTCATAATACTAAAGCAACAAATTTGCTGGAAATGATTGTTTATCTGTTTTGATATGTTATAATCGAAATCGTTATCGTTGTTCTTCACAAAGGAGATTATTTTATGGAAAGTTATGATGTAGCTGCTTCAGCATATTCATCAATCTCATCAGTTGTAAGCTTCATTGTTGCAATTCTTGTAATTGTTGCAATGTGGAAGATTTTCACCAAGGCCGGCGAGGCAGGCTGGAAGTCAGTTATTCCGATCTACGACCTTTACATCGAGTTTAAGCTTTTCTGGGGAAACGGCTGGTTCTTCCTCTTAACGCTTATTCCCATTGTAGACATTGTCATCATGATCATGCTTTATCACAAGATGTCAAAGGCATTCGGTCATGGCGTGGGCTTTACCCTCGGACTGATTTTCTTCCCCTACATTTTCTTACTCATTCTTGCCTTCGGCGGCGATCAGTATCAGGGTCCCCAGTAGGGCTTTTTGAGACAAGACTGAAATTTGAAGGAGCTTCCCTTCGGGGGAGCTCTTTTTATGGGTTCAAAAGCCCGCGACAAGTGCTATAATATGAAGCGTATTTTTTAATGCTTTGAGTGGGAACGAAATGTTCCCCGGGAAGGAAATTATGAAAAAGAAAATTTTGGGAATACTTATATGTTTACTGATTGCGGCAGTGGCGACTGTTCTCGGAGGCCTTAAGATCGGCGCCGTGAACCTTGAAATCGTCGGCGCGCCCGTGTTCGCAATCCTTTTCGGTATGATAATAACGCTGATCGTGCCCTCCCTTGCAGGCCATGAGAAGACCGTGGAAGGAATCAAGTTCACCTCGAAGAAAATCCTTCAGTGGGCGGTAATTATCCTTGGCTTCTCCCTTAATCTCGGTACCATCGCAAAGGTCGGCGCCCAGAGTCTTCCGGTCATTGTCTGCACTATCGCAACCTCGCTTATTGTTGCATATCTGCTCTGCAAGCTCATGAAGATGGACAGCACTGTCGCAACCCTTGTAGGCGTCGGATCTTCAATCTGCGGCGGCTCGGCAATTGCCGCAACTGCCCCTGTAATTGATGCCGATGACGAGGAGATTGCCCAGGCGATTTCCGTGGTGTTCCTGTTCAATGTTCTTGCGGCCCTCATTTTCCCCAGCCTCGGACATGCAATCGGCATGGGCAGCGAGGGCTTTGCAATTTTTGCCGGAACCGCAGTAAATGACACAAGCTCTGTTACAGCGGCGGCTTCCACTGCCGAGGGACTTTACGGGGTTGAGGGCATCCTTTCGACCGCAGTTACCGTAAAGCTCACAAGAACTCTCGCCATCATCCCCATCACCCTTGTGCTTGCTCTTTACCGCACGAGAAAGGCGGGAAAGGAAGGCGGAAAGGGAAGCAGTGTTTCTCTTAAGAAAATTTTCCCCTGGTTCATCCTTTACTTTGTTGCCGCAGCCCTTATTACAACAATCGTGGGAATCATTCCCGAGAGCGCTTTCACCGGCGTTTACACCGCTTCCTTCGTGCCTGCCATGAAGTGGCTTGCAAAGTTCTTCATCGCCATGGCCATGGCTGCAATCGGTCTTAACACCAACATCAAGGAGCTCATTCGAAAGGGCGGAAAGCCCATCATTCTTGGCTTTTCATGCTGGGTTATGATTTCTCTTGTTTCCATCGGCGTCCAGATGCTGACCGGAATCTACAGCACGAATCTTTAATAGCAGCAGCTCAGACCTGAACAATCCGATAAAATGATTTATAAAAAACAGATTACTCATTGGGTAATCTGTTTTTGTTTATAGTATATTGACATTCAGAAAAAAGATATTAAAATAAATATCTAAATAAATATTTATTTTACAATTTAGGGAGAGAATATGACAGCGGTAGCGGTAACAGAACTAAAAAATAATTTCAAACTGTATGCGGGAAAGGCCTCTGAGGGGGAGATTGTGCTTGTGAAACGTCCCAAGGACGAGCCTGACATTATCATGATGAGCGAGAATGAATACGAGTCAATGAAAAGGATAATGGTCTATTACAGTAAATTGACAGAGGGCATTGTCGCAAAGGAAGAAGATGACGAAAAAATCATCTTCTACAAACGTCCCAAACACAAAACACTCGAGGAAAGAGTAGAGGAAATGGGAATGGCAATAGAGAATACCGGTGAGTATGATTGGGGTGAGCCCCAAGGGAGAGAATTTTGGTAGAATACAGTCAGGGAGATATTATAAAAATCGAGGGGCAGAAGGATGCCGCATTTGTAGTAAGCAAAAGCTTTTACAATAAGTCCGGTCAGGTTCTTGCCTGTCCGATGGTCAAGGATGCAAAGGCTTCGCCTGTTACATATGAAATTGATTTCGAGGAGAAAATTTACGGCGTGCTGACAGATCAGGTTAAAAAATTTGATTTGTCAGTACGCGGTTCAAAAAAGATAGGCCATGCGGGGATGCCGGATATTATGCAGGTTTCCGACATCCTTCAGGCACTCTTTGAGCATTAAATTTCCAGCAGCTCTGCCGGACTTTCGGCAAAGCGTACGGGCTTAAATTCCGAAAGCTCCTCCCGGGTGCGAAAGCCCCAGAGACACAAAACATAATCAAGTCCCGAGTTAAGCGCGGTCGCCGCATCAACCTCGGAGTCGCCTATATAAAGAACGCTGTCCTTCTCCTCCGGTGAAACCCCGAGGATTTCAAGGGCGGCGTTTATTGCATCCGGATGGGGTTTTTTGTTTCTGCCGGGAACGTCCCCCACAATATATTCAACGTCCGGATAGAAGTGTTCCATCATAAGATCCTCAGCGGCGGGCTGGATCTTGTTGGTGACAATCGCCATCTTTACGCCCCTTGCCTTGAGGGCGGCCATAACATCTCTTATGCCCTCGTAGGGGGCGGTTTTTATTTTGCTGTGGGCATTGTAATAATCAAGGAACTCGGCGTAAATTTCCTCGAACTGAGGATGAGCCTCCCCTTCCGGCATTGCTTTTTCCATGAGCTTTCGAAGGCCGTTTCCCACGAAGGATTTGATGGCGGGGACGTCGTAGGTGGGCAGTCCGTGCCGCTCCATAATCACGTTTACCGAGTCCGTAATGTCATCGATGGTGTTGAGAATTGTTCCGTCCATATCCCAAAGTACAGTTTTGTATTTCATAAATCCTCCGTATTTTGCCCTGCTAAAGCACCGGGGTCGCCTTCGACAGATGTACTGTGCACCGCGCTTATGCATATTAAAGCATTTCTATGGTATAATATCACAATATTACCCGGAAAGGAAAATTCTATGAGTATTTTAAATGTTGAACATCTGACCCACGGCTTCGGCGACAGGGCAATTTTCGAGGATGTCTCCTTCAGACTTCTCAAGGGGGAGCATATCGGCCTTGTGGGTGCCAACGGCGAGGGAAAGTCCACCTTTATGAATATTATCACCGGCAAGCTCATGCCCGACGAGGGAAAGGTTGAGTGGGCAAAGCATGTGCGGGCGGGCTATCTCGATCAGCACACTGTGCTTGAAAAGGGCATGACCGTCCGGGAGGTGCTGCAGAGCGCCTTCGCCTTCCTTTACGACTATGAGGCAAAGATCAATGACATGTATATGGCCATGGCCGATGCGGACGAAAAAACCATGAACGAGCTCATGGAGGAGGTCGGAACCCTGACGGATCTTCTTGAGCACCATGATTTTTACCTTATCGACACGAAGGTTGAGGAGGTTGCGCGTGCCCTCGGCCTTCTTGAAATCGGCCTTGACAGGGATGTTACGGAACTTTCCGGGGGCCAGCGTACCAAGGTCCTTCTTGCGAAACTTCTCCTTGAAAAGCCGGACATACTTCTTCTTGATGAGCCCACCAACTACCTTGACGCGGAGCACATTGTCTGGCTCACAAGATATCTTCAGGATTACGAGAACGCTTTCATCCTCATTTCCCATGACATCCCCTTCCTGAATTCGGTCATCAACATCATCTATCATATGGATCAGTGCAAACTCACCCGCTATGTGGGGGATTACGACGAGTTCATGAAGGTTTACGAGGTGAAGAAGGCCCAGCTTGAGGCGGCCTACAAAAAGCAGCAGAAGGAAATCGCCGACCTTGAGGACTTTGTGGCAAGGAACAAGGCGAGGGTTGCCACCAGAAATATGGCCATGTCTCGCCAGAAGAAGCTGGACAAGATGGAGGTCATCGAGCTTGCCGCAGAAAAGCCAAAGCCCGAGTTCTTCTTCCAGGAGGCGAGAACTCCCGGCAAATACATTTTCGAAACCAGCGATCTTGTCATCGGCTATGAGGAACCTCTTTCAAAGCCCATCAACATCAATCTCGAGCGCAAGAAAAAGATCGCCCTTGTGGGCGCGAATGGAATCGGAAAGACCACGCTCCTTCGCAGTCTTCTCGGGGAGATAAAAAGTCTCGGGGGCAGCGTCAGGACCGGTGAGCACCTTGAAATAGGCTACTTCGAACAGGAAATGCCAAAGGACATTAAAACCACCTGCATCGAGGAAATCTGGGACACTTTCCCCTCCCGCAATCAGGCGGAGATCCGCGCCATGCTTGCAAAGTGCGGTCTTACCACAAAGCACATCGAAAGCCTTGTGCGTGTCCTCTCCGGAGGCGAGCAGGCGAAGGTTCGTCTCTGCAAAATTCTCAACAAGGAAACCAATGTGCTTATTCTCGACGAGCCCACAAACCATCTGGATGTGGATGCCAAGGAGGAGCTTAAAAGGGCTCTTAAGGCTTACGGCGGCACCATCCTCATGGTCTGCCATGAACCGGATTTCTACGAGGGACTGGTGGATGAGGTCTGGGACTGCAGCAAGTGGAGCACCAGGGTGTAGCCCGGGTATGGCCGCGGCGGCCAGAGCGCATTATCGCCGGCATCACTTCCAACCGCACCGCCATGGAAAATGTGATGGATTAAGGCGGTTAAAACTGTGCGAAAAGCAGATAGATAACAGACTTTGTATGTGGTAAAATAAATTCAGATTTGTATCTTAATTTGCATACATTTTTAGGAGGGTTACACTATGTATCAGGACGATTTTAAAAGATGGCTTGCAGCAGACCTTGAGGATCCGGATCTTACACCGGAGCTCATGGGCATCGACGGAAAGGATGACGAGATTAAGGACCGCTTCGCAGTTGCCCTTGCATTCGGAACCGCAGGACTTCGCGGAGTCCTTGGCGCAGGTACGAACCGCATGAACATTTATGTTGTTCGCCAGGCGACCCAGGGCCTTGCAAACTGGGTAAAGACCCAGGGCGGCAACCAGACCGTTGCAATCAGCTACGACAGCCGTATCAAGAGTGATGTTTTCGCAAAGAACGCAGCAGGCGTCCTTGCGGCAAACGGCATCAATGTCCGCATTTATGACGCGCTCATGCCCGTTCCCGCTCTTTCTTTTGCCACCCGCTACTACAACTGCAATGCGGGCATCATGGTTACAGCATCTCACAACCCCGCAAAATACAACGGCTACAAGGCATACGGTCCCGACGGCTGCCAGATGACAGACGACGCTGCCGCTATCGTTTACGCTGAAATCCAGAAGACAGACGTTCTCGACGGAGCAAAGTACATGAGCTTCGCAGAGGGTGTTGAGAAGGGCCTCATCAAGTTTGTCGGCGATGACTGCAAGGATGCCTTCTACAAGGCAATCGAGGACCGTCAGGTTCGTCCCGGCCTTTGCAAAACCGCAGGCCTTAAGCTTGTTTACAGCCCCCTTAACGGTTCAGGTCTTGTTCCCGTTACCCGTGTCCTTAAGGACATCGGAATCACCGACATCACCATCGTTCCCGAGCAGGAATATCCCAACGGCTACTTCACCACCTGCAGCTACCCGAACCCCGAGATCTTCGCTGCCCTTGAGAAGGGCCTTGAGCTTGCAAAGGACTGCGGCGCAGACCTTATGCTCGCAACGGATCCCGATGCAGACCGCGTCGGAATCGCAATGAAGTGTCCCGACGGCTCATACGAGCTTGTTTCAGGAAACGAGGTCGGCGTACTTCTCCTTGACTACATCGCAGCAGGACGCATCGAGAAGGGCACCATGCCCGCAAATCCCGTTGCGGTTAAATCAATTGTTTCAACTCCCCTTGCAGATGCTGTTGCAGAGCACTACGGCGTAGAGCTTCGCAGCGTGCTCACCGGCTTCAAGTGGATCGGTGACCAGATTGCAAACCTTGAGGCAGCAGGCGAGGTTGACCGTTTCATCTTCGGCTTCGAGGAGAGCTACGGCTACCTTGCAGGCCCCTATGTTCGCGACAAGGATGCAGTCATCGCCTCAATGCTCATCTGCGAGATGGCAGCTTACTACCGCTCTACCGGCAGCTCTATCAAGCAGCGCCTTGAGGAAATCTATGCCCAGTATGGCCGCTACCTTAACAAGGTAGACAGCTTCGAATTCCCCGGCCTTTCAGGCATGGACAAGATGGCAGGCATCATGCAGGGCCTTCGTGACAACGCTCCCACGGATTTCGCCGGCTACAAGGTTGTCAAGGTTACCGACTACAAGAACACCGCAGAGACCGGACTTCCCTCAGCAAACGTTCTCATCTACAGCCTCGAGGGCGGCGCAACAGTAGTTGTTCGTCCTTCAGGTACCGAGCCCAAGATTAAGGCATACTTCACCACCCTCGGCAAGGATCTTGCAGAGGCACAGGCTCAGAAGGACAAGCTTGCGGAGGCACTTAAGCCCGTATTCGCATAGGCTGTGACCTGCCGCCGGCAGGACAGGAGTTTGAACTGCCGAAAATTTCCGGCGCGGACTTAATATTGGGAAAAAAGATACGATATATTAATTATCAGGGATGAAAGGAGGACTTAATATGGACATGATTGATATTCCGGCTCTCTCAATGCAGCTGAGTCAGATCAACACGTTAAGCGGTGTTCAGACCGCGGTGCTCAGCCAATCCCTTGATATGGTGGAAACAGGAGGAGAAATGATGACGAAGTCTTTGGAAAGTCTCGCGAATCCTGATACCATGGGCACAGTCATTGATATGACAGTCTGAAAAACGGCGGGTGGGAGATCTCACCCGCTTTGTTTTGTGAGGTTTGATGGACTACACAGAAAATCTGGGAACGGTTCATAAGCGCTCCTTCGACAAAAGAATATTACTGCTGATTCTTGCAGGGCTTGTGGTAGCACTTGTTCTTGTGGCAGCAGTTATTTCACCCGGCTCGGCAAGGTCGGGTATTTCTGATGTGACCCTTTCCGGCGGAAGTGCCGATGACCTTAAGGAAACCGTGGAATACCTTCTGGAAACCGATTCCGGTGATTATGAGGAAGCAAAAATTCTTGCCTGGGGCAGGGAGGATGAGCTTGATGAGTATTACGGCACCGAGGACCAGATTTACGCTGACTTTGTGAATGCCGCCATCTCTTATGTCAAGGGCGATGAGGACAAGGTCATTGAGGGCTTCTACAATAATGTGCTCACATCCTCGACTGATGAGCCCAGGCTTAAGGGCAGGGCGTGCTACGAGCTCGGCTGCCTCAGCCTCGACAATGATGAGATTGACAGTGCCAAGGCCTATTTCAACAGCATGGCGGAGTATCTCAAGGAAAACTACCGCGATGATTACATTCGTCTTGTGAGTCAGGAGGCAATCGCCTGGAACAGCTATCCCGGTGAGGAGGCCCATGGCATTACCCTGATGGAGACAGTTCTTACCTATGCCAGAAACAATGATTACGATAACATGGAACAGGTCCTTGGGGACATGGCATCCATTTACGAGTCCAACAGCCGCTACACTGACCAGATTACCTGCATTACCGAGGCGCTGAACCTTGCTGAGGTTGCGGGAAACAAGCCTCGTATGCTGGAGCTTTACGTTTCCATGGGACAGGTTTACGACCGGACCGGAAGCTATGAGACCGCCATGGATCTTTATACAAAGGCCTTGGAAATACAGGAGGATTTAAAGGATGCAAATCCTTCTGATACGGTGGAAATCGAAATACACATTGCAAATTCCTGCATTTCAATGGGACGTCTTATCGAGGCCGAAAAGCATATGAACCGGGCAAGAAAGGCCATCGAGGATGAGCATGACGGCGCAAGAAAGCGTGATGATGAGACCTACTGCCACTACATGGAGGCACTCATCAAATATTCAAATGAGGAATATCAGTCGGCCATAAGCGAACTGGAGGAGGCTGAAAAGAACTTCATTGCCGCCAAGGATTTCACCTACGACGATTTCAACATCAAGCTTTATACCCTTTACGGTAAGGTTTATTACGACACCGGAGATTACAACAACGCCTACAAAAATTACGCAAAGGTCGAGAAGGCAATTCAGAAAAAGGGAAGCGACTATATGGATGCTGACACTTTGAATGGCCTTATGCTGACGACCCGCAAGCTGGGCAGAAAGATGGAGGCCGACCAGTATTCCGACCGCCTTATCGAGCTCTTGCAGAACAACTACACCACCGAGCAGAGCCAGCATGCGGCCTACCTTATGGAGCAGTTTGCCTCCAACGAAAGAGAGGACGAGATAGCCCGCCTTAAGCTTGAAAAGCAGATGATGAAGATTGCTGTTGCTGTTATAAGCATCGTCATTCTGGGAGTCTTAGGGCTTGCCGTTGGACTTATTTATCAAATAAAAAAATCCCGCAAGCTTAATGCAAAGCTCAAGGAGATGAGCGAAATCGATTCTCTCACAAAACTTTACAACCGCCGCACCCTCAACACCTACATGGAGGAGCAGTGGCCGGACATTTCCGATTATCACAGGCCTGTTTCCGTCATCATGATGGATGTGGATTACTTCAAAAAATATAACGACAATTACGGCCATGTGGCAGGAGATGAGGTTCTCCGCCAGGTGTCCGCTTCCATTCTGGATTCCTGCCGTAAGAAGGATTTTGCGGTCCGTTACGGCGGCGAGGAGTTCCTTGTGATAATGCCGGATGCGCCCCATGACATTGCCATGGAAATGTGCAGAAGGATAAAGAATTCCGTGGAACAGAAAAATATTCCCCATGAGTATTCGCTGGTGGAGGATCATATTACAATCAGCGTGGGCTTTGCAACTACAGGTCCTGACGACAACGGCCCTGCGCCCATAAGATACGCCGACGAGGCTCTTTATGAGGCAAAGAAAATCCGCAACAGCATTAGCTTCTACAGGGGAGAATTTTCTTCTGAAGAGGATGAGGAAAATATTTTCCCCCAGATGGAATCATAGATATAGTGCTTTTGGGACTTTAGGCCGTGATTTTGGCACAAAATAGGGACCGGGACCAAAAGAAAAAACAGAAAATCGAAAAAAATTACACTTTTTTTCAAAAATGTACTTGAAATAATACACTAATCGTGATAGACTACAGATGATGATAAAAAAATAACAAATATTTCATAAAGTTTTCCTCTTAAAAACCCCTTCCATTCGTCAGATGGAAGGGGTTTTACATTGTCTTTATATATCTTCGATCTGCCAGTCTATTGGCGTCATTCCGTTTTTGACAAGAAAATCATTTGCCTTGGAAAAGTGCCTGCAGCCGAAGAATCCGCGATAGGCCGAAAGGGGGCTTGGGTGGGGCGCCTTAAGCACAAGGTGCTTCGGGTTGTTAAGGTGCTCGCATTTTTTTGCGGCAGGTGAGCCCCACAGCAGAAATACGACAGGCCGGTCAAGGTCGTTTACGGCTTTGATCGCCGCATCTGTAAAGGTTTCCCAGCCGATTCCCCGGTGGGAGTTAGCCTCGTGGGCCCGGACAGTAAGAACCGTGTTAAGAAGCAGGACCCCCTGCTTCGCCCATTTTTCAAGATATCCGTTGTTGGGAATCCTGAGCCCAAGGTCACTGTTAAGCTCCTGATAAATATTCACAAGGGACGGGGGAGTTTTCACTCCGGGCCTTACGGAAAAGCACATGCCGTGGGCCTGGCCCTCCTCGTGGTAGGGATCCTGACCGATTATGACCACCTTGACGGAACTTAAGGGCGTCATCTCAAAGGCGGAGAAAAGGTCCTCTGCGGGTGGATAGATGCGATGACGGCTGTATTCATCCCGCACCTTAAGATAAAGGTCGCGATAGTAGGGCTTTTTAAACTCGCCCTCCAAAGCGGGCAGCCAGTCGTTTGAAATCTGAGCCATTTATTTTCCTTTCATTTTCCTGTAGGAAATTATAAAAAGTGTCATCTGTACAAGGAAGCACAAGGTCCAGGTGATGGGATAGAGCGCATATATGAACCAGAGCTCGTGGTGCACCTGGAAGTAGGTGAAAATGAGAATGATTCTAAGGATGCAGGCGCAGAAGATGGAAACTATGGTGGGAAGAACCGACTGGCCCATTCCACGCAGCGAGCCCACCGTAACGTCCATGATTCCGCAGAGCATGTAGGGCATCATAATGTATTTCATTCTCAAAAGTCCTGCGGTTATGGCTTCGGGTTCGGTTGTGTAGATTGAAAGCAGGGGCTGCCCGAAAAAGGTCATGACATTTCCCATGAGAAGGCCGACGAAGCTTACGATGGCAAGGCACAGAAGGTAAATCCGAAGGACGCGCTTTTTGCTGCCGGCGCTGTAGTTC
>R03__coassemble_875_pt1 | contig 15640 bp, 12 predicted proteins | sample R03__metabat2_high_PE_063 | metagenome-assembled genome bin R03 | reverse complement strand
GCAGCGGCAATCGTAATGCCCGTCAGTGCTTTTTTGATAAATGTGTTTTTCATGATTTATGTCCTTTCATGTATCTTCCGTTTTATCAGAAATCAAACCAGGGGTCGTAGAAGTCGCCATAGTCGTCGTAATCATAGTCGTCATAATAGTAATCATCATAATAACCCGGACCACCATAATCTTCGTAATAACCCGGATCGTCATAATCTTCGAAATAGCCCGGATCATCGTAGTCGATGTAATAATCGGGGCCGTCGTTACTGTATTCGAGGTAATTCTCGGGATCGTCGTAGCCGTAGTTGTAGTAGGTGTAGTCATCATAGTAGATGTCACCACTGTCCCAGCCCCACAGGTCGTCATCGCCCCAGTAATCCCCGTCGCCGGAATAGTCCCATTCATCCCAGTCGTAGTCGTCATCATAGGAATCCCAGCCGTCCCAGTCGTTCCACTGGCTATCGTAATCGTAGTAATCGTCGGCGCCCTCTGCGGTGACGAATTTTCCGAGCCAGGCAATGTAGTCGATGTCAATTCCGCAGCCGGCGAACACGCTCTTGAGCATTTCATAGAAATCGCTGTCGCCGTAGGGAAGGGTGACGGAAAGACCGGTCAGACTCGTGTCATCGCTGGTGGTCCTGTTGTAGATGATGGTGCTGCTTACGGCGGCCGCCAGGGCATCTGCGCTGTCTGAGTCGATGTTCTGGGCAACGGCCATTATATCGGTAATGTAATAGTCGGATAATTCCATGCTGTAGGAATCCCATATGTCCTCAAGATTGGAATAGCAGTCCGAAAAGTAATCGTAATAATCGGAAAGGGATTTCTTTCGGAGAAGAGGATGGGTACGGTCGCTCTGGGTTACCTTCTGTGAGTAGTTTTCCCCGAGAAGGGCGTCCTCATTCTCATATGCGAAATTCACCCAGGCTGTGTAGAGAATCTTCATCATGGACTCGTCAATAAGTGACATGCAGGCCGAACTTCCGTCGACAGAGTCGTTCTCGTTTTCATTCACATTGTCGTCGATGGCAATCTTTGCAAGGCTTACTGTGTCAATGGAAGAATTTTGGTTGATGGCGGAAAGCCAGCCCTTGTAGGACCAGCCGAGGCCTGATTCGTATTCCTCGGAAAGAATGGCATAATCGCAGTAATCGTAGAGGGCAAGGGTGGTTTCCATGCAGGACATGATGCAGCAGTCCATGCCGATGAAATCAAAATAAACGCCGGCGCTGCTGAGGGCGTTCTGCATTTCCGCCATGGTCATGGACTCGTCCTCGCCCTGCCACTCGTCATAGCCGAAGCCGTAAACCGGGCCTGCGCCGTGATCCCAGAACATGAGAATGTAGCGGTTTGCCGGGTAGTTTTCCGTGCCCCATTTGATGAAGTCAGTGAGGGTGGCAGGGTCCGTGCAGTCGAGCTGACCCAGGGAATCGTCCACGAGCTCAAGACCGTCATCAACGATTTTATAGCGCTGTGAGTGATCGGCGGCAATGCCGAATTTTTTGTTCCATTTTTTGGTGCCCATGGTCTGGATGAGGCAGTTGACCTTGTCGGAGGTGCCGGCGGAAACCATCTCGGAAATGTCCGTTGTGGCCTCGCTGTCGTCACTTTCAAGGTCCGAGCCGTTGACATATACGAGAATTGTCACAACGTCCTCGCCGTTGCCCTTGAGCTTTACCTGCTTTTCGCGGATGGCACTCGTGTCAAAGTAGGCGGAAAGATCGGAAATGCGCACGTCCTCGGATGAGACATCCGCGGTGGAGACGTATTCGGTTTCGGTGGAGGTCCGGCTGCTGTCGTCCTCATCCGAATCGCCCAGTGAAAGCAGGGCGCCGAGGCCGATGACATTCACAAGAATTATTGTTTTTATTATATAGAAAACTCTGAGCATGGTTTTTCTCCTGCCGGTTGAATTTAGGGCTGCCCGCTGCAAAGGCGGTGCCATACATTTGGCAAGGCAATTTTACCACAAATCACAGGATATGTGTTTAATTTCATATATATTGTGAAAATTGTAAAATAGAAAATATTTCTCCGGAAAACGTCGACGGATGTCCGTATTTGCGGACAACTGCCGGGAGTATAATCGTCTTAACAAATAAGACAGGAGGTGCTCTCATGGAAAAGACTTTTTTGGCAAATGTAAATTTATTATCCGATGAAAAATCGTCATCAGACGACAGGGTTTTTCTTTTTGATATGGATGGAGTTCTTGCCACCTGGCAGGAGTCGCCCTGGGAGACCGTTCTGTCTGACGGATATTTTCTTTCCCGGTCTCCGGAGCCGAAGATGATCCATCTTGCCCGCCTTCTCAGCTCTCACGAGGGTTGCCGTGTGGGGATCCTCTCCGCCGTCATTCAGGATGATCACAGTGAAACCGAAAAGCGTCTGTGGCTCCGCCGCTTCTGCCCCTTCATCCCCGTGGAAAACATCTTCTTCGTGCCCTACGGCTCTTCAAAGAGCGAGTGCGTCCCGGAAAACCTTCGCGGTGCCGTCCTGATTGATGACTACACGGTTAACCTCCGGGATTGGTCCGGCAAGGCTGTCAAATTCTACAACGGCATCAACGGCACCAAAGGCACCTGGACCGGGCCTTCCATCCGCCTTGACATGGAAATCCCTGACATGATCACCCGCCTTGATGAGATTACTGCGGCGTAGGAATCATTGAGCCTGGCCGGACCTCTTTGCCCGTCTTTGAGGATTTTTTCGAGCATAATAAAAGCCAGGGCCGTATTGACCCTGGCTTTTTATCCTGTCCGGAGCTTATTATTCAGCGCTTCCTACTGGATTGGGAAGATGAGAGACGTGAGCCCCCAATGAACATTCGTCGAAGCCGGTTCCGAGTGCCTCTGCATCATCCACTTCGTTTGATATTGCCTGAAGTGTTCGTCTTAAGCCGCCGTTTACGTTCTCAAGTGCTTCCATTTCGATGTTCTCTGTGTTCTTCATAATTTTGTTCTCCTTTTTGTGTTTGATTTGTTGTTTTGTGTCTGTGTGTTTTGTAAGTTGTTTTGCTTTTGATGATGTAATAATAGCACCGGGAGTGTTGCTAAAGTGTTACAGTGCAAAATGATGCATGCATCCTTTTTTTCTCATTTGCTCTGTTATTTTTCGCGAAAAAAATATATAATGATTTGTAATGTTTTTTTGACGATGCCGGATTGCAACCGGTCTGTTACATAACATTTTTGTATTGTAAAGGAGTATGACATGGGTGGCTTTTTTGGAGTAGCAGCAAAGGAAGACTGCGTATTCGACTTATTCTTCGGAATCGATTACCATTCTCATCTCGGAACGAGACGCGGTGGTATGGCTGTTTATGGAGAGAAGGGTTTCGATCGTGCGATTCACAACATTGAGAACGCTCCCTTCCGAACCAAGTTTGACAAGGATATTCAGACCATGAAGGGATATCTCGGCATCGGATGTATTTCCGACTACGAGCCCCAGCCCCTCATCATCCGTTCGCATCATGGCACCTATGCCATCACGACCGTCAGCAAGATCAACAACGTGGAAAAGCTGGCAAATGACATCCTTGACAACAACCACGCCCAGTTCCATGAAATGAGCGGCGGTGACATCAACAGCACGGAGCTTATTGCGGCTCTCATAAATCGAAAGGAAAACCTCATCGAGGGTATTTCCTACGCCCTCGAGGTGATTGACGGTTCAGTTTCCCTTCTTCTCATGAACGAGAAGGGTATCTACTGTGCCCGTGATGCCAAGGGACGCACCCCTGTTGTCATCGGCAAGAAGGACGGCGCCTTCTGTGCGGCCTTCGAGAACTTCTCCTACAAAAACCTCGGCTACACCGATTACAAGGAGCTCGGCCCCGGTGAGATCTGTTGCATCTCCCCCGACAACTGCGTCACCTTAAAGGCCCCTGGCGACAAGATGAAAATCTGCACCTTCCTTTGGGTATATTACGGCTACCCCTCAAGCTCTTACGAGGGAATCAGCGTCGAGAAGATGCGCTACAACTGCGGCAAGGCTATGGCAAAGCGCGACAGCGTCAAGGCTGACATCGTTGCGGGTGTACCGGATTCCGGCACCGCCCATGCAGTCGGCTACGCCAACGAGTCGGGAATTCCCTTCTCACGTCCCTTCATAAAGTACACGCCCACCTGGCCCCGAAGCTTCATGCCCACCATCCAGAGCAAGCGTAATCTTATCGCAAAAATGAAGCTCATCGCCGTTGATGACCTCATCAAGGACAAGAGCATGGTCCTCATTGACGATTCGATTGTCCGCGGCACCCAGCTTCGTGAAACCACAGAATTTCTCTATGAGAGCGGCGCGAAGGAGGTTCACATCCGTCCCGCTTGCCCGCCTCTTGTTTACGGCTGCAAATACCTTAACTTCTCACGCTCCAACTCCGAGATGGAGCTCATCACAAGAAGGGTTATCGAGCGCCTTGAGAATGGCAACGTAACCGACGAAATCCTCAAGGAATACACCGATCCCGATTCTGAGAAGTATGCACAGATGGTAGAGGAAATCCGCAAGGAGCTTCACTTCACCACCTTACAGTTCAACCGTCTTGACGATATGCTCGATTCCGTCGGAATCGACAAATGCAACCTCTGCACCTACTGCTGGGATGGTCAGGAATAATATATGAAAGAAAAGCCGCTTTTCGACAATTCAAGATACTGCAAAAGATGCAGCAGGATTATGGCAAAGTCCTACACCGAGGAATATTGTCCCGCCTGTAAGAATCAGCTCCTTTTCGATGAAGTGAGGGATTTTCTGCGCAAAAATGATGCCACAGAGAATGAACTTTCCGAAAGGTTCAACATCCCTCTCTCCACTATCCATGAATGGATAAAGGACGGCCGTATCGAATACAAGGGCAGCAAAAACCGCCAGATTATCGGCGCTTTCTGTCAGGTCTGCGGCGCAAGCATTTCCTTCGGAACCGTATGCACTGCCTGCAAAAGAACCATGAACATGAAGGGCACCTACACCGGAGGTGACAGGAACGGCGGAAGCGGAAAGATGCGTTTCCTCTGATGAATTAAAAGACAAACGGATAACCGCCAATGGAAGAAAATGAAATCGTAATCGACAAAACTGAAGATATGATTCCGGCAGACTCTGAAGAAACCTCAGAGTCTGTTTCTGTTGTCGACGAGATCATAGCCCTCATCAACAGCGACCTTCCGGCCCAGGAGCTGAAAAAACGCCTCACCGACTACCATGAAAACGATATCGCCGATGCGATTACCATGGTTGACGTTGACACCCGTAAAAATCTTTATGATCTTCTGGGAGTTGAGACGGTTTCCGAAATCTTTACCTACCTTGAGGACGTATCTGACTACCTCGAGGAGATTACCCCCGAGCAGGCGGCTGATGTCCTTGAAAACATGGATGCGGACGATGCGGTCGATGCTCTTGAGGACATCGAGAACGAGGAGGTCCGTGAGCAGCTCATCTCCCTCATGGAGGAGGAGGCTTCCGAGGATGTCCGACTTATTAACTCTTACGAGGACGACGAAATCGGTAGCATGATGACAACGAACTTTATCGTTGTCAATGACAATCAGTCCATTAAGCAGACAATGCGCTCCGTGGTCAAGCAGGCCCAGGACAACGATAACGTCAGCACGATTTATGTGCAGGACGACGAGGGCAAGTACTGCGGCGCCATCGATCTTCGAGATCTTATCGTCGCAAGGGAGTACACCCCTCTCGAGGACATCATTTCCCGAAGCTACCCCAGTGTGGACGGCAGGGAGAAGATTTCCGACACCATCGAGATGCTCCGTGACTATGCGGAGGATTCAATCCCCGTCCTCAATGAGGATGACGAGATAATCGGAGTAATTACATCCCAGGACATCATTGAGGCCGTTGATGATGAGATGGGTGATGACTATGCAAAGCTGGCAGGTCTTACCGCGGAGGAGGACCTTGAGGAAAAACTAAGGGACAGTATCCGGAAGCGTATGCCCTGGCTGGTGCTTCTGCTCCTTCTGGGCATGATGGTTTCCACCGTTGTGGGCGTGTTCGAAAATATCGTCGCCTCCATGGCGATTGTCATGTGCTTCCAGTCCCTGATTCTTGACATGGCGGGAAACGTCGGAACCCAGTCCCTTGCGGTTACCATTCGTGTGCTCATGGATGAAAACGTTTCCGGAAAGGAAAAGCTGGTCTTCGTCTTCAAGGAGATGCGCGTCGGCGCAACAAACGGCCTTATTCTCGGAAGCCTGGCCTTTGCCTTTGTGGGAATGTACCTTCATTATTTCAAAAATTATGCATGGATTGGCGCCCTGCACACAAATCCCGGCGCATTCCAGATTTCAGGCTGTGTGGGTCTTGCCCTGCTTCTTGCCATGATAATTTCAAGCTTCATGGGAACCATCATTCCCATGTTCTTCCACAAGATTAAGGTTGACCCCGCAGTTGCCTCAGGCCCCCTTATCACCACTGTCAACGACCTTGTGGCGGTCATCGCCTACTATGGTCTTGCGGGGCTGCTGCTAGTCGGCATAAACTAAAATGTATAATATAAAAAACTAAGGCAGTATATTTTACAACGAATGACCCTCTATGCTACTCGTTACTTAATGAGTCCAAGGTTACGCAGGACGAATTTAGTAACGTGAGTAAGCATAGCGGAGCGAAAGCGTGTCATGAGTGTAAAATACTGCCTTAGTTTTTTGGAATTATGTAAAAATCGCTATGTCGCATCTGCACAGGTGGAATTTATTTAAACCCGAAGCCCTCGGCGATTGCCTCCGCGTCGGCCTTTGCCCAGTCCTTGTAAAGGTCGTTTTCCTTTGCGGCCTTGCGGACCTCTGGGATTGAGTGATATCCGTGCTCGATTATCATGGCGGGCTTATTTACAGTTGCGGCGCCACGAAGGACACCGTAGTAGTCCCCGCTTTTTCCGTATCTTCCGCAGACGGTTCCGTTGTATCCGAGGCCGTCATTGTAGGTTCCGCTCAGCTCCGGAACATTCCCTGCGGTGCAGGTGTCATATTTTTTATTGTCCGAAAGCCCCAGAGAGTAGTTCGTATCAGTGAGATTCTTCACAATCAGATTTCCCATATTAACGTAATAATCCGAACCCCTTGCGGGAATGTTCATGATGACAAGGGCTTTGTTAAGGCTGATGGGCTGCTGGAAGGTGTCATAGCCGTTGGCATTGTCTGCATTTGAGTTTGTATGTAAAGAGATAAAACAGGTACAGTCCTTTGCCATTTCACCGCGCAGACTTATGTTGCCGTTGTCCAGGTCCCCGTTGGTGTGGCCGCCGATGGTGATTGTCCCCGTCTCCCTTGTCATAAGCACATCTATGCCGTAATTTTCACGGAGAAGGTCCCGAAGCTCAAGGCCGATTTTAAGGGTGTAGTCACCCTCGCAGTAGCCGTAGCTGTCATCGCCGGTCACCTCGTTGCGCCCCTCAAAATGCCCCGGGTCAAGGCAGATCATCACATTGCTTGCAAGGATGCTTTTCTCGGAAGAAAGATATTTCTCCTCGTCCACGCTCACTGTGGTCACCCTGTATTCAAACTGCGTGGGTTCCTCTGTCCCTATCTCATCGGTGTATTCGTAAATATTTCCGTTCACCTCTCCGTCGGAACTGAAGCTGTCCAGGGTTTTCCAGTCTGAACCGGAGCCTGCGCCGCGGCGCTCCAGCACATATTCGCTGACCTTATTGTCAAGGTCGTCATTGAAGTGCACCCTGATGGCGTTTGCGCTTTCCCGCTCGAACTCAAAATCAGAAACCACAAGGGAGGGCAGGATGCTTGCGCTTGGCTCGATGGAGAAAACCTCCTCGCCCTTTTTCTTAAGGTTGTCCAGAAGGGAGGAGAAGAAGGATTTGTAGTAGGAGCTGTCCTGCCTGCTTTGCGCGCTGTCAGTGTCACCGGCCTGTTCGTAGTCGGTCGTTGCTTCCCCGGCTTTTGCACCAAGCTCTGCCTCTGCAACAGTCTGCACAATTTCCTGCTTTTTTTCATTATGCTTTACGATGGTATTCACAACAAGAACTACAGTGAGAATCAGGGCGACTGCCGCAGTCACAAAAAGAAGTGCCACAAGGCGGTATAATAAATATTGTTTATTCTTTGGAATTCTGTTCATACCCATATTTTAAGGCTTCCGGCCCCTTCTGGCTATGGGTCGTGATTCCCATTTATTCAATGGAGCATTTTTAAATTGCAAAAGTGATTGACAGATGAATAATATCGTGCTATAAGTGTACTAACATAACTAATACACTTGCAACATCGGAAAGGAGGACCGGATGATTCAGCTGAACTACAGGGATTCGAAACCGATATATGAACAGATCAAGGACGGAATGCGGCGGCTCATTCTGACAGGCGGCATTGGGAAGGATGAGAAAATCCCAAGCGTGCGGGAGATGGCGGTGACGCTTTCCATAAACCCCAACACCATACAGCGGGCCTATCGTGAACTTGAGCAGGAGGGTTACATCTACACCATTTCCGGCCGGGGAAGCTTCGCGGCGGAGGTGACGGAGGTCACGGACGAGCGAAAGAACAAGATTCTCGAAAAATTTGACGAGTCGGTCCGTGAGCTTGCAGCCCTTGGCACAGAGCCCTCTGAACTTAAACTCAGAATAGAGGAGCTTACCGCAAATGACATTTCGCCCGCTCCGTCGGGCACTTCTTCAAAGAAAGAGGGAGGTGAAGGAAAATGATTCAGATAAATAACCTGACAAAAAATTACGGTGACGTGAAGGCTCTCGACAGCCTTACAATGCACGTTGGCAAGGGCCAGATTTACGGCCTGGTGGGTCCTAACGGCGCCGGAAAATCAACCCTGATAAGACATCTTACGGGCGCCCTTCGCCAGGACGCCGGCGAAATCCTCATTGATGGCCAAAGCGTTTACGAAAACGATGAGATAAAGTCAAGGATTGCTTACATCCCGGATGATATTTTCTTCTTTGCCCAGGCAAACATTAAGGACATGATGAAGTTTTACAAGTCCATCTATCCGAAATTTGATGAGGAGCTTTTCTACAAACTGAAGGACTGCTTCGGAGCCCTCGACCTTAGGAAAAACATCCGCAGCTTTTCAAAGGGCATGCAGAAGCAGGCGGCCTTCCTCCTTGCAGTCTGCTGCAGAGCGGATCTTATGATTCTAGATGAACCGGTGGACGGCCTCGATCCCGTTATGCGCCGTCAAATCTGGAATATCATCTTAAATGATGTTGCGGAACATGGCCTTACGGTCCTCGTTTCTTCCCACAATCTCCGGGAACTTGAGGACATCTGCGATCACGTGGGAATCATGGACAGGGGCAGGATTCTCATTGAAAGATCCCTCACGGACCTTCAGGCTTCCATTGTGAAAATTCAGGTTGTCTTTGAGAACGGGATGCCGGACCTTCCCGATGACATTACGGTCCTTCACAAATCCTCTGCGGGACGCGTCCATTCCCTCATCATAAAGGGGGAACCCCTTGCGGCGCAGAAGAGGATAGAGGAACTTAACCCCATTATCATGGACGTCCTTCCCCTTACCCTTGAAGAAATTTTCATTTACGAGTTAGGAGGTGCCGATTATGAAATCAAAGACATCCTTTTTTAGCGGAGGACTTTTCATAAGCAATCTTCGCCGCTTCTGGCCGGTTGCAATCCTTTTCTTCATTGCGGAAATGTCCCAGTTTCCCATGAGACTTTACAGGGACTGGTACAGCGCGCGGAATTATTATGCGAATGATCCGCAGGAGCTTAAATATTACCTGGCCCAGCACCTGTCCTGGGGATGGAACTTTACAATCATCTTCGTCGCCGCAATTGTGGCAATGATCCTGATTTTCGGCTATCTTTATTCCGGCAGGACAGCCTACATGATGGCGGCCTTCCCGGTTTCAAGAAAGAGCAGCTACATCACCGGCATTGTTTCGGCGTTCCTGCTTCTTGGCGTCCCCATTGTGCTTGAAACGGTTTGCTGTTTACTGATCTGCCTTGGCATTGGCACAGGCCTTCTTCAATACCTTTGGTTTTATCTGTGGGTTAAGCTTGCGGCCCTTGTGCTTTTCCTGGGAATAAGCGCCCTTGCGGTATTTCTTGCGGGAAACAGGCTCGGCGCGGTGGGCGCCTATGCGGTTCTCAACTTCGTGGCAGATGCCGTGGTGGCCCTTTTCTATTCGGTAATGAAGGTCTGCTATCTTGGATACGCATCCGACTCTGAGCTTTCCGCTTACGATATAATCTTAAGCCCCTTAACCTACATCAATGACAAGGTTTCGGTGCATCTTAAATATGACTATGAAGGCGTCATAATCCAGCACCAGGCCACCGGGGGCTTTGTAATGCTCGGCTTCCTTGCGGCCGGACTTGTGCTCATGATCCTCGGCTGGATTGCCTACAAGCGCAGAAGCATGGAGACTGCAGGGGACCTTATCAGTTTCGGCTGGGTGAAGCTTCTTCTTCAGATTGCAGTCTGCGCCATCGGTTCGCTTTTCGTGGGAACCATCGTGGCGGACGGCTTCTGGGAAAACCACGCAATCACCATGAAGACCGGATTTCTTATAATGTTTGCAATCACCGTCTTGCTGGGGGCTCTCGGCTTCTATGCCTTCGAGATGATTTCTCAGAGAACCTTCCGAGTCTTCACAAAGAAGATTGCAGTCATCTGCATAAGCTATTCCGCAGTCATGGCAGTTGCGCTTATCGTTATAAAGGCGGATCCCACGGGCTTTGTGACAGCTGTCCCTGATGAAGGTCAGGTGGCCTGGGCGGGAGTTTCCTCTTCCTATGCATTTGTCTACGGAACCGACGGCGAGAAAATGCAGGAGGTCATGGACTATCACAGGATGCTCATCGACAACCGCAGCATTATTGCAAATGCCACTGATACAGACAATGCCGAGATGGATTTCATCCAGATAAAATACGTTCTTAAGGACGGCTCGAAAATCTGGCGCAATTACACCATCCTCAACAAGGAAGAAACCGCAGGCATAATTGAAAAAACGGGAGAATTCTACAACGATCCGGAGAAGATTCTCGACGGACTCATTGCAAGAAACTGGCAGAAGTTCGAAGGCTTCTCTGCAGATTATCTGCAGACTGTTCCCACTGCGGATTCTGACATGGATTACACTACCGAGTATGTTCCTGTGGACAAAGAAAGCACCGACAGACTTTACGACGCGGTCGTTGCGGACATAAAGGCGGGAAATTACAACGCCTACGGACTTACGGGCTACGAGAGGTACGCAAACTGCATAGACTTTGTGCTCGCATCCTCAGAAGAACCCCAGTCCCTCAATGACAGTTTTTACGACTACGACGATGACGAGGATTATGCCGTCTACGGAGACATCGACGAAAAATCCACACTCTACTTCTCAATCAACATCTGCGAGAACATGACGGACACCATTCAGACTCTGATTGACACGGGCTTCATCGAATCTGCGGACGACCTGAAGTATGAATGGCAGCTCTACGGAAATTCCGGGGATCCCCTTGATGAGGAGCGTGACGAGAGCATGATGTACTAGGGGCGTATCGCACCGGTCGCATAGGCAGTGACTGCGCCCGGGGGCGGGCCACGCGGGCCACTTGCGTTTTCGCGGCCTCATATTTATAATAATTGGCATGAATAAGAAAGTTATAAAAACCCTTGAATTTGACAAAATTGCAGCGCGCCTTGCCGATTTCGCCGTCTCCGACGAGGCAAAGGAGGCGTGCCTTAAGATTCGGCCCATCAACACCCTTCGGGAGATAGAGCGGCTCCAGGCGGAGACTGCCGACGCCCTATCCCTTGTTTTCAAGAAGGATGCCCCGGCGTTTTCCGGTGTGCATGATGTGCGCGTCTATCTTGATAAGACCAGAATAGGAGGAGCTCTCTCTTCGGGGGAGCTCCTTCAGGTTGCGTCCCTTCTTTTGGCAGCAGGCCGTGTCTTTTCATATTACGATGATGCGGCGAAGGAGATCGTCAGGGGGGAGGAGAGTCCTCTTCATGAGTTCTTCACCTTCCTTGATGCGGTGAAGCCTCTCCGGGAGCGGATTGCGAAGATTATTCTTTCCGAGGATGTCATCGCGGATGATGCTTCTCCCGCGCTTCTTGACATAAGGCGAAAGAAGGCCTCCACCGAGGCCAAAATTCGCAACCTCATGAATTCCTACATAAGCGATTCAAAGTCCGCGGACCTTCTCCAGGAGAGGGTTGTAACCACAAGGAGCGGACGCTTCTGCGTGCCCGTAAAGGCAGAGAATAAATCGAAAATCCCCGGCCTTGTACATGATCAGAGTGCTACGGGTTCAACCCTTTTCATTGAGCCCATGGAGGTCGTTTCCCTGAACAATACCATCAGGGAACTTGAACTTTCCGAGAAGGAGGAAATCAGGATTATCCTCGAGGCCCTGTCCCGGGAGGTGAATGACAACGCCCCTGCAATCCGCACCAACTACGAGTGCCTGCTGGCATTGGACTGCATTTTCGCAAGGGCCCTTTACGCAAAGGAAACCGGCGGCATGAAGCCCATCTTCAACAAGAAGGGCATTGTGAACCTTAAAAAGGCCCGTCATCCCCTTCTTGACCCGAAAACTGCGGTGCCGATTTCCCTTTCCCTTGGGGATGAGTATACTCTTCTTTTGATTACCGGACCCAACACCGGAGGCAAGACCGTATCCCTCAAGACGGTTGGCCTTCTGGCGCTCATGGCCCAGTCCGGCCTTCACATTCCCGCCGGGGACGGAAGTACACTTCCCGTCTTTGACGAGGTTTATGCCGACATCGGCGACGAGCAGAGCATTGAGCAGTCCCTTTCCACCTTCTCTTCCCACATGAAGAACATTACCTATGTGCTGACACATACCAACAGCCATTCCCTTGTTCTCATGGATGAGCTTTGTGCGGGAACTGATCCCATTGAGGGCGCCGCCCTTGCCACCTCGATACTTGAGGATCTTAGGAGCCGCGGCGTTCGAACCATGGCTACGACACATTACAGCGAGCTTAAGCATTATGCCCTTAAGACCGAGGGCGTGGAGAACGCAAGCTTCGCCTTTTCACTGGAGACAATGTCTCCCACCTACAAGCTTCAGATCGGTGTTCCGGGAAAGAGCAACGCCTTTGAAATCTCAAGAAAATACGGCCTTTCGGATGCCATAATTGCAGACGCGAAATCCCGCCTTGAGGAGGGCTCCCTTGACTTCGAGCAGCTTCTCAATTCCCTTGAGGAAAACAACCGCAAGGCCGAGGAGGCGCGAACCGAGGCCGAGTATCTTCGCAAAAACTTAAAGGAGCGCGAGGCAGCCCTTGCGGAGAAGGAAAGCAAAATAAACGAGTCCCGCGATAAGATCATAAACCGCGCAAATCAGTCGGCTGCGGACATTTTAAAGGACGCGAAAAAGGTTGCGGATGAAGCAATCAGAAACTTCAACAAATACGGTTCAACCGCCCCCTCAATCCAGGAACTTGAAAAGGACCGCTCCGCCCTTAACACCAAAATCAAAAAGGTTCAGGGCAAGAACAAGGAGGAGGCTCCGCCGCCAATCAACATGCACGTTCCCAAGAACCTGCGAATCGGCGATTCTGTCCGGGTGCTTTCCATGAACACGGAGGCGGTTGTTCACACCCTGCCCGACGCAAAGGGAAACCTGACAGTGCAGATGGGAATTCTGAAGACCCATGTGAACATCAAGGATCTTGTGCTTCTTGATGATGACGGAAAGGTCGTGACCTCTGCAAAGAAAAAGAAGAAGGAGGTTTCCACAGCCTCCGCCTCATTTATGAAAGCCACCACCATAAAGCCCGAGGTCATGCTCATCGGTATGAATTCCGACGAGGCAATAATGACTCTGGACAAATATCTTGACGATGCATATCTTGCGAAGCTTTCTCCCGTGCGGGTTGTGCACGGAAAGGGCAGCGGCATTTTGAGAAACGCCGTGCACCAGTTCCTCCGCAAGGACAGCAGAGTTGCGGAGTTCCGCCTCGGTGTCTTCGGCGAGGGAGATGCGGGAGTGACAATCGTTACATTCAAGTAGATATGTGGTATAATCATTAAGCCCATCCATAAAAAGGATGCGGCTAGAAAGAGAAGATTATGCAATTTATTGAGACACTGCACGTGGGAGACCGCGTGAACGAAACCTATTTCTGTAAGACTAAAAATTCTGCAATTACGAAAACCGGCAAGCCCTTTGATGCCCTTGTGCTTCAGGACCGCACCGGCACCCTGGACGGCAAGATCTGGAATCCGTCCTCTGCGGGAATCGACGACTTCGATTCCTTTACCTATGTGAACGTAATGGGCGATGTGACGGAGTTTAACGGCGCTTTGCAGCTTAACATCCAGCGCGCCCGCAAGGTGGACGAGAGCGAGATTGACCCTGCGCTCTACATGCCCGCAAGCTCCCAGGACGTCGGCGAGATGTACGGCAAGCTCATGTCCCTTGTAAACAGCATTGGAAATCAGTGGTACAAAGCCCTTCTGGAGGAATTCTTCGTGAAGGATGAGGCCATAGTCAGCGAGTTCAAAAAGCATTCTGCCGCAAAGACAGTTCACCACAGCTTCATTGGAGGCCTCCTTGAGCACTCCCTTTCGGTGGCGCAGCTCTGTGACGATTTCTGCAAAAATTATCCCTTCCTCAAGAGGGACCTTCTCGTGACAGCTGCCCTTATTCATGACATCGGCAAACTCGGAGAAATCGAGCCCTTCCCCCAGAATGATTACAGTGACGAGGGAAATCTCATCGGACATATTGTCATGGGCGTTGAGATGGTGGACGAGCGTATCGCAAAGATGCCCGACTTCCCCAAAACCCAGGCTCTTGAGCTCAAGCACTGCATCGTTTCACATCACGGCGAGCTGGAGTACGGCTCTCCCAAGAAGCCGGCGCTTGCGGAGGCGATTGCCCTTTCATTTGCGGACAATCTGGATGCAAAGATGGAGACCATGAAGGAGGCTCTGGAGAATGTTCAGCCCACCAATCTTTCATGGCAGAAGAAGAATTTCTTCCTTGATACCATCATCAGAAGAACAAGTCAGGACTAGCATTGGATAAAGGAGCCTGCCGGTTTGGCAGGCGGTATAAAAATGAACAAGAATGACATCTTAACGGGTAAAATAGAAGATTTGACTGTTGAGGGAGAGGGCATATCAAAAATAGATGGTATGCCCTTTTTTATAAAGGATACGGTTATCGGCGACGAGGTTAAATTTGTCGTCACAAAACTGAAGAAAAATTACGGATACGGCAAGGTTCTCGAGGTGCTCGTCCCCTCAAAGGACCGCGTGACGCCTGCCTGCCCAATCGCAAAAAGATGCGGCGGCTGCCAGCTTCAGTCTATGAATTATGAGGCACAGCTTGCCTTTAAGCACAGCAAGGTCCGCAACAATCTGCGCCGCCTGGGAGGCTTTTCTGATGAACTTCTGGATAAAGTCATGGAGCCTGCCCTTGGATGTGAGCTTCCCTTCGGTTATCGCAACAAGGCCCAGTATCCCTTCGGAAAAGATTCCGAGGGCCGGACAGTCTGCGGATTTTTTGCGCCACGAAGCCACACCATTATCCCCAACACGGACTGTGCGCTGGGGGCGTCTGTGAATAAAGTGATTCTCGAGAAGCTCCTTGAACTTATGGAAAAGTACGGCATTGCCCCCTATGATGCGGCGCCCGGGCGCGGGGGTGTGCGGCGC
>R03__coassemble_872_pt1 | contig 15688 bp, 13 predicted proteins | sample R03__metabat2_high_PE_063 | metagenome-assembled genome bin R03 | reverse complement strand
AACGACTCTCACTGCTGACTTATCATGGGCCTGCATTGAACGAAGAAGAGGTGTCTTCTTGTCAAGGGCCTCGCCTGAGTATGAGCAGAAGGCGGTGGGAATGCAGAGGGTGTCATCCTTTATGAACGCATAAGAGGTGGGATCCCATGCTGTATATCCTCTTGCCTCGAAGGTTGCGCGGAGGCCGCCTGAGGGGAATGAGGATGCATCGGGCTCGCCCTTTACAAGCTCCTTGCCGGAAAAGCTCATGATTACCTTTCCGCCGGGCTCGGGGGTGATGAAGGAGTCATGCTTCTCAGCGGTGACGCCGGTCATGGGCTGGAACCAGTGTGTAAAGTGGGTTGCGCCCTGCTCGATTGCCCAGTCCTTCATGGCATGAGCCACAACATTTGCCACGTCAAGCTGAAGATGGGTGCCCTCATCAATGGTCTTCTTCAGCGCCTTGTAGGTATCCTTGGGAAGTCGGTCCTTCATGACCGCGTCGTTGAATACCTTCTCTCCAAATAATTCAGGTACGTTCATTGTCATAACTTTTATCCTCCTCTTTATTGATTTAGAGTTTGTTGCCAATATAAAAAAGCGCGCACAGTCAGTAAACCTGACAGTGCACGCCTTTGTACACAATATCAAATTGATGGGTTGCTTAAAGATTTTTGATTCGCTCGAGAGCCTCTGCGGTCGCCTCATGCTGTCCGAAGGCCGTAAGTCTGAAGTAGCCCTCTCCGCTGGGTCCGAAGCCGACGCCGGGGGTTCCAACAACGTTCGCCTTTGTGAGAAGCTCGTCGAAGAATTCCCAGCTGTTAAGGCCTTCCGGTGTCTTAAGCCAGATGTAGGGAGCGTTGACGCCGCCTGAAACCTCATAGCCCGCTGCCTTAAGACCATCAAGGATTGTCTTCGCATTCTTCATGTAGTATGCAATCTGTTCCTTTGTCTCGGCCTTGCCGCTCTCTGAATAAACAGCCTCGCCTGCACGCTGGACAATGTAGGGGGCGCCGTTGTACTTGGTGCCATGGCGCCTTGCCCACAATCCGTGGAGCGCTGTACCGCCCCGCTTAAGCTCTTTGGGGATTACCGTAAAGCCAAGGCGGAGTCCTGTGAAACCTGCGTTTTTCGAGAAGGAACGAAGCTCGATGGCGCATTCCTTTGCGCCTTCGCATTCGTAGATTGAATGGGGAACATCCTCCTCGCTGATATATGCCTCGTAAGCTGCGTCATATAAAATGACTGAGCCGTTCTTGTTTGCGTAATCAACCCACTCCTGAAGCTGCGCCTTTGTGATTGTGGCGCCCGTGGGGTTGTTGGGGAAGCAAAGGTAAATAAGATCCGGAACCTCTGCGGGGAGCGCAGGTGCAAAACCGTTGTCCTTGGTGCAGGGCATGTAGATGATTCTGTTCCATAAGCCAAGAGCCTCATCAAAGTCCCCTGCGCGGCCTGCCATTACGTTTGTGTCAACGTAGACGGGATAAACCGGATCGCAGACTGCAACCTTTGCATCGCTGCCGAAAATTTCCTGAATGTTTCCGCAGTCGCACTTTGCTCCGTCTGATACGAAGATCTCATCAGGGCTGATGTCACAGCCTCTGTCGACGTAGTCATTCTTTGCAATGGCATTGCGAAGGAACTCGTAACCAAGGTCGGGAGCGTAGCCGCGGAAGGTTGATGCGTCTGCCATCTCGTCAACTGCAGCATGAAGAGCCTTAATGACCGAGGGTGAAAGGGGCTGGGTCACATCGCCGATTCCGAGCCTTATGATTTTCTTGTCGGGATTTGCCGCAGAGTATGCGTTAACCCTCTTTGCGATTTCCGAAAAGAGGTAGCTGCCTCTTAACTTTAAATAATTCTCATTAACGTTTATCATTTTGAAACTTTTCCTTCGAATCTGTCTTTTCTGGTGTCTGTGGGAATCTTCGTGGGATAATCCCCGTCGAAGCAGGCGCTGCAGTAACTATCGCTTCCGCCTATAAGTTCGCACAGGCTTTCATTGGGAAGAAATGCCAGGGTGTCCGCTCCGAGGATTTTTGCCATCTCCTCAACCGTATGATGGTTTGCAATGAGATTTTCCTCTGAATCGATGTCCGTACCGTAGTAGCAGGGATGTCTGAAGGGCGGTGCGGAAATCCTCACATGAATCTCGCTTGCGCCCGCGTCCCGAAGGAGCTTTACAAGGCGCTTGCTGGTGGTACCGCGCACGATGGAATCGTCAATGATTACCACCCGCTTTCCCTCAAGAACACTCTTTACGGGGCTTAATTTTATTTTTACTTTATCGAATCTGTCCTCACTGCCGGGAGCGATGAAGGTTCGTCCGATGTACTTGTTTTTGATAAGGCCGATGCCGTAGGGGATTTTCGAAGCCCTTGAATATCCTAAGGCCGCGTCGAGTCCCGAATCCGGAACGCCGATTACAACATCCGCCTCCACCGGGAAGGTTTCCGCAAGGATTTCTCCCGCCCTGACTCTGGCGCCGTGAACGGAAATTCCGTCGATGACTGAGTCCGGTCTTGCAAAATAAATATATTCGAAAATACAGGTTGTGTTTTATTTCTTTTCGCAGTGCTCACGCCGTGAGGTTACGCCATCCTCCGAGAAAATCAGGATTTCGCCGGGCTCAATGTCCCTGACGAACTCTGCGCCAACCGCCCGAAGTGCACAGCTTTCCGATGCCACCACATAGCTTCCGTCCTCCGTAATGCCGTAGGCAAGAGGCCGAAAACCCCGGGGATCACGGGCTGCAATCATCTTTGTGGATGACATCATGACGAGGGAGAAGGCTCCGTCAAACTCCGGAAGTGCCTCACTCACAGCATCCTCGATGCTTCCGCAGGTAAGACGCTTTCTTGTGATCATGTAGGCGATGGTTTCCGTATCACTGGTGGAATTGAAGATTGCGCCGGTGCTCTCGAGCATGTCACGAAGTTCAAGAGCGTTGCTCAGATTGCCGTTGTGGGCAAGGGCAAGTTTTCCCTTTTTGTGATTAACCTCAAAGGGCTGGCAGTTGTTTCTTGTGGTGCCGCCGGTTGTTCCGTAGCGCACATGTCCCACGGCCATCTGGCCCTTCGGGAACTTCGACATTGTAAGGCTGTCGAACACGTCGGAAACAAGTCCAAGGTCCTTATGGGAGGTGAAAACGCCGTCCTCATTCACTATGATTCCCGCGCTTTCCTGACCGCGGTGCTGAAGAGCATACAGGCCGTAATAACACATTCTTGCGACATCGGCCTTATTTTTTCCGAATATTCCGAATACGCCGCACTCCTCGTGGATGCTCATCTCTATTCCTCCGGTCCTTAAAATACAAAAGGCACCATGACTCATATCACGACGCCCTTGTCTATGCATGCATATTATAATGTTCATGCCCGGTATTGTATTGTAAAAAATCGTTCTATTTCATAAACCGGTCGATGGCCTTGTTGAACTCCTCAACGGAACTCATATCCCCGTCACGGACAGCATCCACAATGCAGTGCTCAAGATGATCCTTCAGGATCACGTTGCCGGTGTTGTTGATTGCCGCCTTTACAGCCGCAAGCTGAGTCAGCACCTCCGCGCAGTCCCTGCCCTCCTCCACCATTCTCTTTACGGACTCAAGGTGTCCGATTGCCTTTGAAAGACGGTTAAGAACCGCCTTTGTGTTGGTATGGGTATGGGTGTGGGTAATGACTGTGCCGTCCTCAAGCACATGGGTGTGGGTATGGGTCACGCCCTCGGTATGTTCATGTGTATGCTTTTCCTGTGACATATTTGCTCCATAGGTAAACCCGGGGCAGAATCTGTCCCGGGAAATTTTGAAATTCTTTTTTAGTTTTCGTACAGTGTGTTTCTAAGCCTGTCCCAAAGTGCCGCATAGCCCTCTGATGCAGGGGATTTCGGCGCGGGAAGCGGATTCTTCTCATCCACTGCAATCACTCCGCCCGGCTTCATGACAATTATTCTCGTTCCGAGAACGATTGCTTCCTGAATGTTGTGGGTGATGAAAACAATGGTACATCCGGTCTGTGACCATATGTCAAGAAGTACTGCCTGAAGGCGGTTTCTCGTCATTGCGTCAAGGGCCGCGAAGGGCTCATCCATAAGGATAATCTGGGGCTTTAAGGCGAGGGCCTTTGCAATTGCAACCCTCTGCTTCATTCCTCCGGAAAGCTGATGGGGGTAATGCTTTTCGTAACCGGAAAGCTTCACCTTTGCAAGAACCTCTGTGGTGATCTGTTTAAGAACCTTTTTGTCCTTTATTCCGCTTTTCACAAGGGGATACTGGATGTTCTTTTCAACCGTCTTCCAGGGGAAGAGCTGGTTGAAATCCTGAAACACCATGATTCTGTCGGTTCCGGGAGTGCTCCTCTTGATACCGTTTATTTCAACCCTGCCCTCAAACTTTTCAAAGCCCGCCACGCATCGGAGCATGGTGGTTTTACCGCAGCCGGAGGGGCCTAGTACGCTTAAAAACTCGCCGCTTTCAACCTCAAGATTAAGACCCTCGAGAATGGGAGCCTCATTGGCTGCCGCATCGTCGAATTTCTTTGTTAAATTTTCTATTCTAAGGACTGTATTGCTCAAGATGTCATTCCCCATTTTTTCACTGTGTTCTTTTCGATGGGTGCCAGGATTCCGTACTGTACCACAACGCCTATGAATACGATGACAATAAGCGTAGCGTACATTTCCGCATTGTTCATGTTGGTACGCATCTGGTTTATGAAAAGACCGATTCCGGGACTTGAAGCGATTCCGAAAATCATCTCGGCACTGATAAGTCCCCTCCAGGCTCTTGCCCAGCCGCTCTTGATACCGGAAAGTATGTAGGGCATGGTTGCGGGAAGATAAATTCCCACGAGAAGGGATGCGCCCTTAAGTCCGATGTTTCTTCCGCTTTCGATGTAGATTTTGGGAACTGCCGTAAAGCCGTCAAGAATGCTCCTTGACATGGGCCAGATAACCGCATGGACCACAAGGAAAATGATGACGCCCGGGGTGATTCCGAAGATTACGATTACAACCGGAAGAAGTGCGATACCCGGAAGCAGGTCGCAGATGGAAACCAGCATGTCGTAAATCTCACGGAAGGGTCTGCACAGTATTGATAAACCTGAAAATAAAAATGCAAGAAAAATACCTATTGCAAGTCCGACAAGAAGAAAGCCCATTGAGTTTCCAATGTAGGTTATAAGGGAGGTTCCGGCATAGCCCTTCGTGAAGTTTCTCACGAAGGCATTTCCTATGGCCTCCAGGGACGGAAAGATAACATCCGTCCTGGGGCCAAAGGCGTTATTTTTAGCCAGATATTCCCACAGTCCCAGAAAGAGGACAAGAAATACCACCTTGGGAACAATTTTAGCAATAAGCTTTCTTCTGTCTGTCATTAATTAGTCTCCTACAACGTTGTCGAAGGCAAGGTCGCTGAAATCAGCAGGTGCGTTGTCGAGGAAATCATTGTCAGCCATGAACTGTGCAAGTTCGAAAACGCGCTTGGTCTCAGTTGAGTAAATTACGTGGTTAAGGTAGGTAAGCTCGTCCTCTGCAGTATTTCCGTCAAGCTCGCAGGTAATTGCAGCGGTCTCTTCCTTATTCTCGTTAATGAAATCAATAGACTTCTGTACTGCATTGCAAAGTGCGGTGTAAAGCTCCTCATCGTTGTTTTTAAGTTCTTCAGATGCAACACCTACGATGTGTGTACCCTCTGCTGACCAGCTCTCTGCAAACTCGGGAATCTCAAGATAGGTTCCCTCGGCTCTCTCCATGTCAATATAGGGGTTGGTGGTAAAGTGGCATGCAACTGAACCTGAAGATAATGCAGCCATTCCATCAGGATGCTTCATTGCAACGATGTTTGCGTCAAGTGCATGTGCGTCGTAGCCGTTATCTGCAAGGGCCTTTGCAAAGATGATGTGATCGAATGAACCGATGTTTACGAGTGCAACCTGCTTGTCTGAATTTACAAGATCATCTAAAGTCTTAATCTCATCATCGTTTACCATAAGGCCGTACTCTGAGCCTGAAAGGTTTGTGAAGATCTTGTAGCCTGCGTTCTTGGTAGCGCCGGTAACTGCGGGTGCGATACCCATGAAACCTACGTTAATATCGCCTGAAGCAAAGCCGGTGTTGATGTCGGCGCCTGAGCTCATCTGGTTCCATACTACGTTTACGGTCTTTCCGGTGAGGGCCTCATACTCCTCCTCAATCATATTCTTCTCCTGAAGAATTGCAATGGGAGCGTAAGAAAGACCATACTGATATGCGATTGAAAGAGTTGCCTCCTCGCCATCCTCTGTGGTCTCTGCCTCTGCAGTCTCGGTTTCTGCCTCAGCCTCTGTTGTCTGCTCTGTTGCAGCTTCCTCTGTAGCGGTCTCACCTGCTCCGCAGCCGCAGAGCATTGATGCGAACATGACACCTGTCATCATAATTGCAACTAACTTTTTCATTTTGTTTTCCTCTCTTAAATACTTGTGTGATTTATTTGCGTAAGGCAGGTATTTCGCCTTATCGCTTGCTCATAAGCGCAGACCGGTCAGCACTGTCGACAATCTGCCTTCCGTACATGCGCATTATTGCCATATCTCAATTTCAGATGTTTTCATTCCTGCCAAACAACTCAAGAAATCTCCTGCATTCCCCGGACAGGTAACGTTTTTCGTCATATACCATGTAAAGCTCCCGGTTTGTGGTGATTCCCTCAAGCTGGTAAAAGCAGAAGTTATCTTTGTAAGTTCCATCCGTGAAAATTTCACCGGAGGCAATTACAAGTCCTATGCCCTTTGCCGCAAGCTTTACTGCCGAGGTTGCCTGGCTTGTTCGGGCCACCGTGATAAGGGACACCCCATTTGCCGAAAGATAAGCATCCACTCTCTTCTGAAGGGGAAGCTCCGGCAGAAGCGAAACCACATCAAGGCCGTCAATTTTCTTTGCCTCAAGAGGCTTAATCTTTTTGTCGCCCAGGCTTATGCTGTATTCCTTAAGTTTCCCGTTTATCCCCCAGTCCCTCGGGATGCAAAGGTAAAGTTCTTCTTCCTTTATGGAAATCTTTTTAAGCCTGGTGGGAAGGTCGGCGCTAGTACTCACGAAGCAGTCCATTCTTCCCGCAAGGGTTTCCTCGATAAGAACCGGAACCGATGCCTGCTTAAGCACAAACTGCGTTTTGTTATTTTTCTCCCGATGCCGTCTTACGGCCTCCGTGACGATTGAATCAATATAAATCCCAGGACCACCCACAATCACTCTTGTGTCAGCGCCGTGAAGATCATCGATTTTCTTTCTGAAGTCCTGCTCAAGGATTACATTCTGTTTTACAAAATCTATGAAAAGCGTTCCCTCCGCCGTGGGCTTTAAGGGTTTGCTCTTTCTGTCGAAAATTTCAAAGCCAAGGCTCTTTTCCATATTGTTGAGACTGATGGAAAGAGCGGGCTGGCTCATGCCCAGGCTTTTTGCCGCTGCGGTAATGCTTCCCTGTTCATATATTGCCAAAACATGCTTGTAGTTTTCTATGTTCATATGAATCCTCAGGCTCCGCAGCCTGTTTTTTCCTACGCCCGGTTTCTCATTCTTATCATTTACTTTATTTATGCTACATAAATATTTTTTATATGTCAATATATAAATCCATAATTACTGTACTTTTGCAGATACAATCCGCCCGGCAACTAGTGAGGCATAGGTGATGTGTTCGGGGCCGGGAAGTCAGGCACAAAAAATCCCAACCCTGATAGGTTGGGATTTTGCTTAATCTTCAATTTTACAAACGCCTGCCGGCGCCTGCTGCATCTACTTGCGCACCACGATTCTGCCGGCGCCGTAGGGGCTGTCGTAATCGATAAGGTAGCCCTTGTAGGAAGCAAGGGGGCTGTTGTCGGTGTTGACAAGGGGATATTCTCCGTCACCGCCAAAGCTCTTAATGTACTCGGCAAGAACGACATAGTCAAGGCCCACGCAGTCTACTGCGTAATCCTCGGAACTGAACATGGTAAGTCCGTTTCCGCCGTTGCGGAGGACATAGTTGATGCCGCCAAGGGTATATTTCTTCTCAAGGTCAAGGTCCTCGTAAATGCCGCGCTCACGGTTGTAAATCTGAACGTTCCTGACGCGGTAGTCCCCGTCAACTGACTTGAACATGCCGTTCTTGTCCACGGTAACACTGCTGGGTACTGTGGCATCAATAGTGTACTTAATTCCGGCAACCTGCATAAATCCGCCGACTTCTGCAGGGGAATTCCACTCATCATCCCACTCGCCGCTGACCATTGCCCCCATCTCAAGGGCATCGAGAATTTCCTGACCGGTGGCGTTGATCATGCATACCATATCGCCGAAGGGTGAAACCTGCTTTGCAGAATAATAAGTAAGGTCTCCCTCTTCCATGCCCTCTCTTATGCCGCCTCCGTTCTGGATTACAGCGTCGCAGTCAAGACCGATTCTCTCATTGAAAAACCAGTAAATTGAATCAGCGACGAAGTCACCCATGTTAACCTCCTGGGATCTTACAAGACGCACATCATCATCGCTGGGGTCTTTGATATATAAGGGCATTTCAAGCTCGCCGATCTTCTCATCCATCTGAAGGCCGCCCTCATACATCCAGTCCTTCTCCATTGCTGCGATTGACTGGTCTGATTTTTCATAATCCTCAAGAAGTGTGGTGCTGATCTTTCCGCTTTTTGAGATGGTCATAATTCCCACATTGTCAAGCTTGCTTCCGGTCTGGGTAAGGATGACCTTGTTGCCGTCCTTGTCTTTGACTGTTTCCCCTTCCATTACGGTATGTGAGTTTCCGTCAATGAAGGCGTCAAGGCCGGATACGTTTGCAATAAGGCTGCGGCTGTCCCAGCCCTTTTCAGTCTCAGCGGCCGCAACGCCAACATGACCGATTGCAATTACATAATCAGCCTGATCCCTGACCTCGTCGATATTCTGCTGGACAGTGTCATAAAAATCAGCCGTGTTCGCAAGTCCGTCGATATCATATAAAAATTCGCCTGCTTCATTCTGGAAGAAGGCAGGGGTTGAGGATTCCATAGCATCGGGAGTGATTACACCGATGAAGGCGATTTTTTTATCACCGGCCTCAAGTATTTCGTATGAAGGAAAGACCGTTTCATCTGAATCACTGGTATGGAAATTGCAGAGAACATAAGGAAATTCCGCCTTCTTGGCAAGCTCGAGGAAATGATCCAGACCGTAATCAAATTCATGGTTTCCGGGAGCTGCAAGCTGGTAGCCGGTGGCTTTCATAATGTCGATGATCGTCTCGCCCTGATCCATGGCGCCGTAGATGTCACCGGCGATTTCGTCACCGCCATCAACAAGGAGCACATTTGCGCCCGCCTCTCTCATGTCGCTGACCATTGCTGCGATTTTCGAAAAGCGAAGACCGGGGCCTATAACATTGCCATCCTCGTCCTCCACTACATTCTCAATGCAGCTGTGCACATCGTTGGTGTAGACGATGGTAACGTCCGATCCGGCCGCCTTTTTAACAACATCATCACTGCCGCAGCCCGTAAGAAGGGCAAGGGATGCTGCAAGAAGGGTTGCAGAAAGCATTATTGTCTTAAATGTTTTCATCTATTTTTTCTCCTCATAAAAGGTTTCAGATTACACAGGCTTTTATTATACCTAAAAACAGATCATTATCAATCTTTTTATTACAGATAGCGGTCCATATTGAAGTGCTCCTTTAAGTACTTCAGCGCATCTGCCTCTGTGATTTTGCTCTTTATTGACAAGAACTCCGCCTCGGAGCTGAGTCTCGCTTCCTTTATGGCCAAAAGCGCCCTGGTGGACATTTTGTACATTTCATCGCTTTTGCCCTTCTTCTTCGGGGAAATCTTTCCCCGCTTTTTAAGGTCAGCGACAATGCAGTAGCGTTCGTGAGCCGCTTTTACGCTGTCCTCCCAGGAAATGTAAATTTCCTCCATGGCGGTTTCACCCACCTTGCGGACATAGTCCATATCCTTGAGAATCTCTGCAAGTTTGCTGTACATGGACTCGGGATTTTCCTCGCAGAAGAAACCGTTCCTTCCGTCTGTGATGCCCTCTGCCGCGCAGCTTCCGGCGATCACCATGCTTGCAAGCCCGCAGGCTGCTGCCTCACGGACCACAAGTCCGTTGGTATCATAGGTTGAGGGGAAGAGGAAAAGGTCACCGCGGGTGTTTACAGCCCGAAGTTTTTCGCGGTCGTAAATCGCTCCCGGGAAAAGACATACATCGTCCATGCCCTGTTCCTTTACATAGGCTTTTATTTCCTCCTCATCGGCGCCCTTGCCCACAAATACCATGCGAAAATCCTGTTCGTTGCGAAGCATTTTAAGGGCATCGATAATTATCTTTATTCCCTTGTACCAAAGGAGCCTTCCCACAAAGACAAGAACCGGCACGTCCACATCCAGCCCGTATTCCGCAGAAACCTCATCAACAAGCTTCCTGTCCGCCTTTCCCTTGGGGAAGTCCACGCCGTTGCTCATTACTCTGGGTTCACCCTTGTAGCCTAAGGATTTTAGGTTTTCCCCGGCGCCCTCGCTCACAACCCAGACCTCGTCACAGGCTGAAATGTTGCGCACAAGGAAAGTCGCCACATCTTTCTGCATTTTCTTAATGCGCACTGCCTTGGCGATATCCACATCAAATTTAGTGTGATAGGTGAAGATGACAGGGGCATCGATCTTTGATCTTAATTCACGGGCAATGACCGTTGACATGACCGGGCAGTGTGTGTGAATGATATCCGGCTTTCTGTCAACAATGTCTTTAAGGAGAGTTCCGCTGAAGGGCATGCCGGCACGGTAGCCCTCAACCAGGTTGCCGATGTTCATGCTCTTGTAGCGCACAACGTCAAAGTCAAACTTCGAATCATTCGCCCCCGGGAAATCCGGGGTCACAACGAAGGGATTCGCGAGATTTGTATTTTTTAAAATGGTTGCATAATTTACAACTGTGTTTGCCACTCCGTCGATGAGGGGCGGAAAGGAATCATTAAGCAGACACACATTCATTTTTTCCATTCATTTCTCCTGTTCATGGTAATCCGCAATGGCAGTTCATGCCTTACTGCATCTTCCGTCTTTTTAATCTCCGCGGCTTATGACAATGTCATAGCCGATACTTTTCATTTTTTCTTCAAGGCAGTGCCTGCCCTCCGCCGCCTCGTCGCCGGTGCAGATCTTGCCCTCGTAGAGCATGTACTTTTTTCTTACATCCACAGGGCTGAGGTTAGGCATAACTACATTGGCGCCTGCCTTTATTCCAAGCTCCCGCCCCATGGGATGGATGGTCCCGAGGGCCGTGGTCGCAGGAAGAAGGACCCGGGGATGCATAAGCCTTATGATGGAAAGAAGATGAAGGGTATCCTCAAGGGTGCCGGGCTTTTCATTTCCGAAGGGTGTGTCCCTGTGGGGAATGAAAGGTCCTATTCCGATCATGTGGGGCTTTAGCTTTTCCATAAACCGAAGGTCCAAAAGGAGCTGCCGGCTTGTCTGTCCGGGTGACCCCACCATGATTCCGCAGCCAACCTGGTAACCGATTTCCCGAAGATCAAAAAGGCATTTCTGCCTGTGCTCTGCCGAAAGCTCAGCGGGGTGAAGACATGCATAATGCTTTTTGTCCGCAGTCTCATGCCTTAAAAGATAGCGGTCCGCGCCTGCATCAAAATAGGCCTTGTAGGACTCATGCTCCTTCTCGCCGATTGAAAGGGTCACTGCGCAGTCCGGAAAATCCGCCTTGATGCTTTTTACTATGTCACAGATTATTTCGTCCGTGTAATAAGGATCCTCGCCCCCCTGAAGCACAAAGGTGCGAAACCCAAGTTCGTAGCCCGCACCGCAGCATTCAAGAATCTGTTCTTTTGAAAGGCGGTATCTGTCTGCGTTTTTGTTGCCCCGTCTTATGCCGCAGTAGTAGCAGTCGTTTTTACAGTAGTTTGTAAATTCAATAAGTCCACGGATGTAAACATCAGTGCCGTAGGTTTTCCGCCTTACCTCATCTGCCTTCGCATAAAGGTAACTGACGGTTTCCTCATCCCCATTCCCGATCCCCTCGATAAGCTCAAGAAGTTCACCGTCCGGAAGGGTATTTTTCAGGGCAAGCTCATCCGTTAAATTTTTCAGTCTTTCATTCAAAGGGATTCACCTTTATCCGCTCCTGCCAGATTTTCCGGGTTTCATCCCCCGCAAAGTCAGTCAGTTTTTCAATGTATCTCTCCCTGATAACCTCAGAGGAAACATAAACCTCGTCCGAGAGAACAACCCCGGGAACAGTGCAGTAATACTGCATATTGTAATTCTGCGGATAATTCTCCGGGCCGAAATCCGCCGTCTTAAACCAGGGAACATAGATGAGCTTTCCGCAGTGCCTCCGAAGGTTAGATGCATAAAATTCAGCCGGAACGCTCATGCACATATTGTATTCATCATAGGGATTTTGAATATATATTCTGTCTGCCGCAAGAGTGGAAACATCAATTTCTTCGTAGGCGTAACCGGAAAGGTCCTCCGGGTAGGCCATAAGATCATACTGCATCTCCCCCGACATTCTGCCGTCATATTCCTTGTAAAAGTAGGGAAGAGGCACAACAAAGACGTCAGCGTTTTCATGCGCACATTCCGCCTCGTAAAATTTCTTCATGCCATCCCAATAGCAGCCCTTGAAGGGAAGAAAAAGCACAGTCTCCCGTCCGTCTTCCGCAGGGGCAATTTCAGGTGCCGCGGGAATGCCGCCGAATTTGTAATGGGGAATATAGTCCTCACCGGGAGCAAGCCCCAAAGCCTCCTTCTGGGCCCTGTAGTAGGGATATCCGTGACCGACCGCGCCCATAACAGGAGTTTCGTAATTTCCGTACTTGCTTCTTAAAATCCCATCATACTGCCCCGGCACGGAAATTTCCGTCCCCTCAAAGGGCAGCCTTACGGTTTCATCAAAATAGGACCGGGGGAATTTCTGTTTGTGATAAATCCCCATGGAAATAAGCTGGCTTACATAGCCCGTATTCTCGTCATCCCTTTGCACAAGAAGTGAGAGCACGGCCCTGTACATCCGGCGCCTCAACTCGTTAAAGTCATCGGAAAATCCTATGCTTATTCCATAGGTTTTTTTTATGTGGGAAAGAAGGGTCCGCACGCCCTCTGATTTAAAGTTGTCCTCCTTCAGGGAATCAAACACCTTAAGGATATATTTGACCGCCTCGGCCCGCCGTTCTTCGTAGACCTCATCGTCTGTCATATTGTCAAGAACGAAGATGTCGATGGTTGCCATGTAGGGGAAGTTGTAGTGGCTCTTAAGATATTCCGGAGTGAAATTCATCCGCTCGCTGTTTACAAGATTCAGCACAAACTTCCAGTTATAATCGTTGTTTTCAAAGGTAAAGAGCCTGTACTCCTCCGGCAGTTCCCTTGCGGCGGCCTGCTGAAATTTTTCAGCATCAGCCCGCAGCATGCAGACATCAAGATCATCATCCCAGGGCACGAACCCACGGTGGCGCACTGCCCCAAGGAGGGTTCCCCAGTCTGCAAAATAGCGGATGCCGTACTTTTCGCAGATGCGGTCAAGCTCCGATAACACCTCAAGCTCCGCTGCCCAGGCGCGCTTGGCAATGGACGGAATGTAAAATCCGCATCGTACTTCATCTTCAAGATAGGAATTGTCAGCCCTGTACATTTTCACCCCAAAGCAGATTACTTTTCAGCAGTCTCGTTCTTATCTTCGATCCTTCTGAAGATATTTGCGAGAATCGCGCCGGAAATGTTATGCCATACGGAGAAGATGGCGCCGGGAACGGTTGCCATGGGATCAGAAAAAACCGAACCTGCAAGTGAGGTTGCAAGGCCTGAGTTCTGCATACCGATCTCGATTGAAAGGGCCTTCTTCTTTGTCATGGGAAGCTTAAGGAGAAGTCCGAGAAGGTATCCCAGGGCATATCCGAGAAGGTTGTGAAGGATTACCACAACGAAAACAATAGCGCCGGTGGTAAGAATTTTTTCTGAGTTATGCGATACAACGGCGCCCACGATAAGGGTGATTGCAAACACGGAAATCATGGGAAGAAGTCCTGTGACTTTTTCTGTCTTATCGCCGAAGAACTTGTTGATGATAAGTCCCAGGGCAATGGGAATAATTACAACCTTGATGATTGAAAGGAACATCGCCAGAACATCAACATGAACAGTGGTATGAAGAAGAAGATAGGTAATGGCAGGTGTGATGATGGGAGCGAGAATGGTATTGACACTTGTCATTCCAACCGACAGAGCAACATCGCCCTTGCTAAGGTAGGTGATAACGTTGCTTGAGGTTCCGCCGGGGCAGGTACCCACAAGCACAACGCCCGCCATAAGTCCCGCGTCAAGCCCGAAGACCTTTCCGATTGCAAAGGCAAGAAGGGGCATGATCGTAAACTGGGCAACACAGCCGATAAGGATGTCCTTAGGTCTTGAGAATACGATCTTAAAGTCCGAAAGCTTCAGGGTAAGACCCATTCCGAACATTACAACCATGAGAAGGTAATTTACCCAGGATGTCTGGATCCAAAGGCAGCTCTTCGGCACAAAAAGCGCAAGGGCCGCAACTATAAGAATAATGAATGCCATGTAGGTTCCGATGAAGGTGGAAATTTTGTTTAAGATTTTCATTTTATGCCTCTTTTCTTAGAGTTTATAAACTAAAACAATATTATACCACCCGGCCCCCTCAGGTTCAAGAATCTATGCCCTTTAGCACAAGCACCCCGTCCGCCAGTTTTTCCTTTAAAAGCGGATCGTGGGTTGCAATGAGAATCGTCTTTTTCGCCTTCTTAAGTTCTGCCAGAAAATCAAGAAGCATTTGCCTGCTTTTTTCATCAAGTCCCGCAAAGGGCTCATCAAGAATCAAAACCTCCGGGTTAAGCGCCATCACCGCCCCAAGGGCCACCTTTTTCTTCTGGCCGCCGCTTAAGTGATAGGGAGCCTTTTTAGAGAGCCCCTCAATCCCGAAAAGTGCCATACACTCTTCTGTCCTCTTTTTAACTTCCGCCTCATCAAGTCCCATCTGCCGCGGGCCGAAGGCTATTTCATCGTACACTGTTCCGTTAAAAAGCATGACGTCCGGGTTCTGAAAAAGATATCCGATGCGCTTATGAAAAAGCTTTGCCCTGTGGTTGTCCTTCATATATTTTTCGGTGATTTCATCTCCGTCAAAGAAAAAGCTTCCCCGCTCCGGAAAGGACAGGCCGTTTAGAATCCGGAAAAGGGTGGTCTTTCCCGCGCCGTTTTCTCCCTCGATGACAAGACAGGTTCCCTCCTCCACAGTAAGAGAAAAATCCCTCAAAACCGCCGGCTCCTCCGGTCCGTATGAAAATGCAATATTTTTAAGTTCAAAAATGTTCATGCTCGAAGTCCCTTATAATCGTCGGTAAAGCCTCTGCACTGCATGGCCTCGTACATCTGCCGGTTCATTTCGGCGCCCCGGATAAAAGTAACTCCCATCACCCCGCCCACAGACTGATGCTTTTTATTGTTTTTCCCAACCGAGCGGAGCCTGTAGGCCGTCAGAATATCCATGATAAGATTTCCCAAAAGCACAATATATTTCAGGGTAATATCAAGAATAAAAATGAAAATCCCGGGGATGTGAAGCGTCTTGCGGAGGAGGGGGCCGGGCATTCCGCCGAGATCGTCGTGGAATCCCACCTCTCGCGGACCGGTGCCTCCGGCAAGGTCGGTCGGTACGATGACAG
>R03__coassemble_854_pt1 | contig 15957 bp, 10 predicted proteins | sample R03__metabat2_high_PE_063 | metagenome-assembled genome bin R03 | reverse complement strand
AGCGACGAGGACAGAAAAGAGCTCGGCAGAAGGTCAAGGGAAATTTGGGAACAGCGCTTCGAGGCAGAGAGAAACACGGAAAAACTCTGTGAAATTTTCAAAGGAATATTGAATGCTTAAAGGCTACTTTGTATACGGCGGAAGATCCAGGAGCGGAACAAATACTTCCGTCGGCGTAAACAGAAAACTTGAAGATCAGGCGGCGGCCCTTGGGGAGGATTTTGACATTTCCATGGTGGCCGTTGCGGAGCCTTTGCCCTTTGGGAAAATAAAATCCTGGACAAGGCTTCTTCCCCCTGCGGACCTGGGCTGGGGCTATGATGAGGCACTTTCCGAAATAGAAAATGCGGACTTTGTCTATATCAGAAAAATCTTTTTCGAAAAGAAATTTCTGGATTTCCTCAAGGCCATAAAAGAAAAAAACAAAGACTGTCTTATTCTTCTTGAGATTCCCACCTACCCCTACGACGGGCAGATGGTCAAAAGAAGGAAGTACAAGCTGCTTCTCTGGAAAGAAAAAATTTACAGGAAAAAGCTTAAGGGCCTTGTGGAAAGGATTGTGACTTTTTCTTCTGCAAAGGAAATTTTCGGAGTTAAGACAATAAGCACCGTAAATGGAATTTCATATGACCGTATCCCTCTTTCCAGAAAACAGTACGAAAAGGGGGAACTCAATCTTATGGCGGTTGCCCATTTCCAGACCTCACACGGCTATGAGCGGGTCATAAGGGGACTTTCCGAGTATAAGAAAAAAGAACAGGGCACAAAGGTTACCCTTCATATGGTTGGAGGCGGAAGCGAGCTTCCCCTCTACAAAAAGCTTGTGAAGGACCTTGAGCTTGAAAGTGAAGTGATATTTTACGGACCGAAATTCGGCGAGGAATTAACTGACATCCTTAACAGGGCGGATGTGGCACTTGGCTGCTTCGGGCTTTACAAGGACGGCATCAGCGAAATAAGCGCCCTCAAAACCGCAGATTACATTGCAAGGGGAATCCCCGTTGTATCAGGGGGGAAGGAACGCCCACTGTCGGACGACCTGCCGGAATTTTATTTTGAGTTTCCCAATGATTCCTCTTCCGTGGACATTGAAAAAATTATTGAGTTTGCCAATAAGTGCTATGAGGGCAGGCAGACGGACGAGGTCAGAAAAGGCATTCGGGATTATGCCGAAAAGCGTCTTGACATTGTAAAAACCATGGAGCCAGTGGCATCATTCATTAAAGTTAGACATGACTAAACATATACAGAATTTTATAAAAAAACATTTCTCCTACGAGACACATGTGTGGGCCATGGGAATAGAGAAAACCTTCAGTGAGGACAGATTCTTAAAGCCCTATGTGCTGAACCGTTTTAAGAAGGGCGAGAAGTATTTTGTCCTTCGAATCTGTCTTGACGGAAACGGCCCTATGAAGGTGTTCCGTGATTATGTAAGGACTCTTCCCTGGATTGAGGAAAACGGCTTTAAGCCCATTGTCTGCTGGAGTTATACGGAAAACTTCAAAAGGGGTGATCTTTCCGACGATTTCTGGAGCGAGTTTTTCAATCAGCCGGTTGAGGCAAAGGACGTTACGGACCATCACATGCTGGTCAGCAAGATTTACGCCGACCGTGAAATCTGGGCTCCCTTTGCAAAGGAATTTAACGGGGATGAGAATGTAAAAAACATCCGTGTTCTTCAGGGCGAGGAGGGCCGCGACTATTACAGCCGCCTTTATGATTTATCTCAAAAGGCTTTCACCTTAAAGCCCGAAACCTACGCTGAAATGGAAAAGGAACTTTCCCCTTACTTTGTAGGCGGAAAGAAAATTATGGGCGTCATGATGAGGGAAAACTTCAGCGCTGATTTTAAAAACGCCCAGGCAAGTGATAAGGACAGACAGGTCTTTGACAGACATCCCACAGCCCCGGGCCTTGAGGAGGCTGTCGATGAGGTGGCAAGGCTTGCGGATGAATGGAATTGTGATTACGTTCTTGTAAGCTGCGCCTGGGAGAAGACCGTAGGTCTCTTTAAGGAAAAAATGGGAGACCGGGCAGTCTTTGCAAAAAGACCCAGAAAAAGCGATGCCCAGGTCGAGGAGCGGCTTAACCGGAAAAAGGCCCTGGCTGATATGACGGAAAAGGAAAAGAAGGACCTTGGAAAAAGCAACCGGGATTCCTACCGCGAAACCACCAGGGGCTATCTTTCCGAAATTTATATGCTGGCAAAATGCGACTGCTTTGCAGGCGCTGTCTGCGGCGGCACAGAGGGTGCGCTTATATTGAACGGGGGTAAATACGAGAAGGTTCACATCTTTTCCGACGAGTCCACCGGAGGTATGTACTAAATGAAAAAATCTATTAAGTCATTCAAAAAACTTATCAGGGAGCTGGATTATATTCTGCTTCCCGAGCATAAAAAGAAAATCTTCCCGATTTTCCTCATGATCTTCATAAGCTCAATCCTTGAGCTCCTTGGGGTTACGGCGATTCTGCCCTTCGTCTATGCTCTTCTTGAGCCTGAAAAAATCATGAGCAATAAATATGTTTCCCCTGTGCTTGAATTTTTTGGCGCAAAGGACACCATGAGCGTGCTTACGGTCCTTGGGGTAGGCATCATTCTTCTCTATCTTGTGAAGAATATTGTTCTTCTTATTTCGACCTACATCCAGACAAACTTTGCCACAGGTGTGCAGAGGGACCTTTCCATCAAGATGCTGAATTCGTACCTTAGCCGCCCCTACACCTTTTTCCTTGACGCTGTCCTGGGTGAGATTTCACGAGGGGTTGACGGGGATGTGGCAAGTGTTTACAGCAGCATCCAGACTCTGCTTCAGCTTTTGATGGCAATAATAACTTCGCTTCTTATCGCAGTCTACATGTTCATTGCGGACCCCATCATTGCAGGGGGAACTCTCTGCGTCGGACTTATTGTGGTACTTCTGCTCACCACCTTCTTTAAGCCCACCATGAGCCGCCTTGGAAAGAAACAGATGGAGTCAAGCAGAAAGCGAAACCAGGCCTTAAACCAGACAGTACACGGCATTAAGGAGCTGATGGTAATGGGCAGGGAGGATCTTTTCGCGGACCAGTATGTGGAGGCTTCGACGGAGCTTCGCGTGAACAGAAGAAACAGTACCGTCATAAGCGCCGTCCCCAACCGCGTGGTTGAGGCATTCTTTGTTGCGGGCTTCATGATAATCGTTCTCCTAAGGCTTGAGTACGGCGGATCGCCCTCCACCTTTGTGCCCACCCTTGCATCCTTTGCGCTGGGCGCCTTCAAGATCATGCCCTACATAAGCTCCTTCTCCAACAAAATTAACCAGCTCGTATACAATCAGCCTGCCATCGACAATGTTTACAGAAATATGATCGAGGCTGACAAGTACCAGCAGGAGGTTGAGGAATATAATCGCAAAATCGCAATTCAGGGAGAAAACATTCCGGACGACTGCACCCTTCACTTTGAGAAAATTCTTGAGGCAAGGAATGTCCTCTGGCAGTATCCCAAGGCTGTGGTTCCTGTACTTTCCGATGCCAGCATAAGGCTTGAAAAGGGCGAATCCATCGCCTTCATAGGAAGCTCCGGCGCCGGAAAAACCACCCTGTCCGACGTTATCTTAGGACTCCTTCGCCCCCAGCAGGGCGGAATTTACATGGATGGAGCAGACGTTTACACCATCCCCAAAACCTGGTCGAAAATCATAGGCTACGTGCCCCAGAGCGTTTTCCTCCTTGCGGGAAACATCAGGGACAATGTTTCCTTTGGACTCAAGGATGTTGACGATAAGGACATCTGGGAGGCACTTGATAAGGCACAGCTGGGAGAGTTCATAAGAAATCTTCCTGAGGGCCTCAACACACAGGTGGGAGAGCGCGGTGTTAAGCTTTCCGGCGGTCAGCGTCAGCGTATCGCCATTGCGAGGGCTCTCTTCAATAAGCCTGAGATTCTTGTTCTCGACGAGGCAACCTCAGCCCTTGACAATGAAACCGAAACCGCAATCATGGAATCAATCGATGCCCTTGCCGGTCAGATTACAATGATAATCGTTGCCCACAGACTCACCACCATAAGAAACTGCAACCGCATTTATAGAATCGGTGACGGCGTTGCAAAGGAAGTATCCCACGAGGAAATCTTCGGAAACGAATAGGAGCCTATGAGGAGAATATCTGTTTATACAATCTTCATACTGCTTATCACAATCCTTGGAATACTTTTCGTGTTCTGGGGTAAGAATGTCCACAGGGCTCCTGACTTCTCCTGCGAAAGCGGCGTCTACGAGGAGGATTTTTATCTTGAGATGAAGGCGGGAATCGGCAGCAGGATTTATTACACCACCGACGGCTCTGACCCGGATGAAAACTCAACTCTCTATGAAGGCCCTGTTCTTCTGACCGACGCAAGCGGTGAGCCCAACCGTATTTCGTCCCGGGAGGATCTTTCCGCAAAGGCCTACGATGCGCCCTCTTCGAATGTTGACAAGGCAAATGTCATAAAGGCCGTTGCCTTTTACGGAAGTGACCTTAAAAGCGAAATTGTGACGGGAAACTTTCTTGTGAAAAAATCAGATGAGGCGGCAGGCTATAAGGCATGTCCTGTGCTTTTTCTTACTGCGGACCCTGCTGAGCTTACGGATTACAACCACGGAATCATGGTCCTCGGCTCACGCTTTGATGAATATGTAAAGGCACAGGGAATCACGGAGGAGGAAATTGCAAAGGGCGAGTTTAAGGATTACTCCATCGAGGCCAACTTCAGCAGCAGGATGGGCAGGAACGCGGAGCGCATAGTCAATGCCCAGCTTGTCAGCGAAGATGTGATTTTTGATATGAATGTGGGCATAAGAAACCGGGGCGTTTCAAGCTCCGACGGCCCTAAAAAAAGCTACAACCTCTATGCCCGTGAGGAGTACGGAACTGCGGAATTTCCAAAGGAACTTTTCTCCTGCGGCCATGAGGTCGACAGACTTACCTTAAGGCGCGAGGATTCAATCCTAAAGGATGCTCTCGCTGAGGAAATGCTCGCGGGAAGTCCCCTTCTTGTGACGGAAGCAGGAAGTCCTGTTCAGGTTTTCATTAACGGCGAATACTGGGGGCTTTATGACCTTGAGGAAAAGTATGATGAGAACTGGTTTATGACCCATCTTGGAATTTCAGGTGACAAGATTGATCTTGTGAAAGGCAGAACCACGGAGCTTAATGCCACCGGTTCCGCAAAGGACGATCTTAAGGCACTTTTTGAATACTGCGAAACCCATGATCTTTCGGTGCAGGAAAATTATGAATATGTTCTTTCAAAGGTGAACATCGAATCCTATGCGGATTTTTATGCGACAATTGTTTACATTGCAAGCATTGATTTCTCCCAGGATTACAATCTTATATTCTGGCGGACTTCCGGAAATCTCGGGGAGGGAAGCCTCAACGGAAAATGGAACTGGAGTGTTTACGATCTTAACTCCGCCATGATAAACCCCGAGCAGGATACTTTGAATGGCGAACTTAAAAAGGGCTATGAAAATCCCATCGGTGAGCACACCATGCTCTCGGCTCTTATGAAAAATGAAAACTTCAGGGAAATCTTCGCCAAATCCTTTGAAAGGATGGAAGAGTATTTTTCAGCAGATGAAGTAAGGACGGCAGTCGAAAACAAACGTGATGCCCTTACGGCAGCAGGGGAAAAGAACAATCTGCGCTGGGACGAGGATGTGGATTATGACGCCCAGGCTGACAAAATCATAAACTTCTTCGACAACCGGAAGACCACGGTTGATGAGGCAGTAAAACAGTACTTTGAACGCTTTGAGAACAATTAAGCGGAGAATGAAATGTATCACACAATCGGAAATGCAATTTTATATGTTTACAACTACGGCCAGAGCCTTCTTTACGTTCTGGTGGCGCTGCTTCTTGCAGCCGTAAACCAGAAGAAATTTTTCAGGGCTGAAGGAACCGCAGTCATGCAGGTTATCTCAAAGGCGGAACTTTTCTGCATGGCGCTTCTTTTCGGCGGCGCTGTGGGCGCTGCACTTGTGCCCGGGGACGTGACCTTAATGTACAGCGGCAGGGCAGCCCTTTTATACATGCTTAAGGGTATCCTTCTTTCGGGAATTCTGACCGCCGCGATTCTTGCCTTTACGGATTTTGTGGCAGCACGCTTTAAGGCCGTTGGTGCGGTATTTTTCCTCAGCGTCTTTTTGTTCTGCATATTTGAGCTTCTGCTTCTTGACAATCCCGCAATAGAAGACTGGGCGGCAACCTACTATGCCCTTGATTATTCTATGGGCTTTGGCTCAAGGCTCTTCATAGGAAGTGTGCTTCATCTTTTCTACGATGACTTTCTTTCAAATACAGTGGCAGTGAGATTTGTGCTTGTGTTCATGGCAATATTTGCATTTCTTCTCGCCTTCCTTTTCACGGAATGGTACTGCAGGACAAAGGAGGAAAACAAAAAGGGAATTCTCTTTATAATGCTTGCCTTTCTTGCCTCCCCCGCGTCCTTCGGCGCCATGGCGGAAAACTTCGGAAGGCTTGAAGTTTACGGCTATTTTGCCCTTGCCCTCATAATTCTCTGGGGAAGCCTTATGGCAAAGAAAACAGCCCTTAAGTACACCGGCTACATTTTAATCTGCGCCGTCATGATGCTCATTTACCAGGGGAATATTTTTCTTGCATTCCCCGGCATCTTCGCAATCATGATAAGCGAGTGCGCAAAAGACGGAAAATGGAGTGGGAAGGAGCTTTGCGGCACTGTCATTACAACGGCCTTTACGGGCTTTATGTTTTTCTTTACACAGTTTTACAACCCTGCCTTTTCGGACACAAATGAGAATGCCCTGAAGGAATACATCGCCTCAAAGACGGATATGGAATTCGCTTCAGGCCCTCTCATCTACGAATATTTCAGACCGCTGAAAAAGACCTGGGAGACCATAAACTATCCCTACTTTTCTCATGAGATTTCCGACTCCGCATTTCTTCCCTGGATCGGAACGGCATTCACCGCGCTTCTTATGATGCCTGTAATTGTCCTTATTGCCATTTTCTGGAAAAGGGCATATGCGCACTTTAAGAATGCCGGAATGGGCGCCCTTAAAAACCCCGTGACCTGGATGCTTCTTTCCTTCCTTGTGATAATCCCGGATTTTCTTCTCAATATTGACTGGGGACGCTGGTTTATTGCACTGTTTTTTGTTCAGATCAGTGTGATCTGTGTCATGATGAGAAGAAGCTTTGCAGGGGCGGATGAAACCCTGAGCCTTCTTTCGGGACTTGTCCTAAAATACAAATGGCCTGCGGTGCTTCTTGTTGTCTACCTTTATTCCCTTGGCAACTTCTATGACTGCGGCTTTATCGACACTGTATATAAAATGCTTTCAACCCTGCTCGGAACACAGTTTCCTGTAATCAGCTGAAAGGTGATTTATGAGAATTCATAATCCTGCAAAGTTCATAAGCACATTCCTTCTGGTGATTGCAGCAGCAATGCTTTTTGCCCTTACATGGCACTATGGGGACCCTCTTACGAAGGATGGAAGCATTGCCGCGGTTCTTACCGAATACAGCGACGCAACCGGAGCACAGGCCATGTTCTATACCCTTAGAACCAGGGAGGGGCTTGTTGTTATAGACGGGGGAGCAGCTGCAAATTCAGAGTATGTGCGGGCGGTGATAAAGGACCTTGGGGACCATGTAAACTGCTGGATAATAACCCACGGCCATCCCGATCACGTGGGAGCCTTCAACGTGATTTACAATGACCCTCAGTCGATGACAATCGATTCCGTGATTACAACGGACTTTGACCTTGACAAATATCACGAGCTTTGCAACTGGTGGGATGAACCTGAATATTATGACACTTTCATGAGCCTTGTGAAGGATGAAGAGGGCGAATATAAAAGCAGCGTTGTCACCACAAGGGCGGGGGATGAACTTCTTGTATGCGGACTTAAAATCGACGTTTTCTCTTCCTATACGGATGTTAAGGAGGATTACGGAGATGACATTGCAAACCTCGGCTCCCTTATTTTCAAGGTTACTGCCGGGAACTCTTCAATTCTGTTCACCTCCGATGTGCATAACAACCGCGACATTTACGGAGACCTTGTTGTAAAGTACGGAAAAAAGCTTCAGGCCGACTATCTTCAGATGGGACACCATGGCAACAATTCCTGCCCGAAGGAATTTGTTGAGGTTGTAAAGCCTTACGAGGCCTTCATGGACTGCCCCGAGGGCTTTTTCGAAAGCGGGGACTACGACTCTGCAGCCAACAGAGAAATGCTGCAGGACCTTGGCATAGAGGTTCATTCCTATGGCACAGCTCCCAACGAAATCTATATGAGGTAAACATGAAGAAGAATCCTTATTCACCGTCAAAAAGGCGGCTCGTAAAAATAAAAAGAAGAATCTCCGGAATCCTTTCCGGAAGAAAAAAGAGCCTCAGGATGAATCTTTACCTGGGTGATCTTTTCAACACCTTCGAGGGACAGCCAACCTTAAGCCAGTATTACATCGTGGCAAGAATAATCGAGGCCGACCTGGTGCGCCGGGAAATTTATGATAAGTCTTACGGGGAATTTATTGCCAGGGCTGCCCGTGGAATGGAAAACTCAAAGGAGAAGACCATCCACACCATGAAAATGTACAGGGGCTTTCTCGAGCACCTTGACGAGGTGGGCTTTAACCCGGACCTGGGCTGCCTTTCCGTTGCATCCTCAGCCGACGGTATTTTCGCGGACGACGGCACCCACCGCCTTGGCTGGCTTTATTGGGCAGGCATAAAATATGTGTCCGTAAGCCTTGACGACAGAGCTCCGAAGTACCCTCTTAAGGGACGCGAGGAGCTGAAAAAGGGCGGCATTGACGAGACGGTTCTTTCCGAGCTTGACAGGGCCTTTGAGGAGATAAGAAAGGGCCTTCATGGGGAGCTTCTTGTCATCTTAAGAGACAGCGTTGCAGGGGAAATCCCCGCCCTTCTTTCGGGAAAGGGACAGCTTGAAAAAATCACCCTCTCAAACAGCTCCGTAAATGAGAAGGTTCGTGAGAATGAAATCCCCGAGGAAATATGGCGGCTTTATTACGACTATAAGGACTGCCCCTGCCACATCTACACCCTTAAGCTTCCGGAAAACAGGCTCTGGCTTCGGGACGGAAAACTTCACTCTGTGGCAGTTGAGGAAATCACAAAGGAAATCGACCGTCTTACAGGCACAAAAAGCTGGGGATATATTGCAAATTCCGTAACGGAATCCTTAGGACTTCGGGAGTGCCTTTCAAGACTTGAACATGATTACTGGGAGTAACACATGAAAATACTTGCAATATCACATGAATATCCGCCGATCGGAGGGGGCGGCGCAAATGCCGCATCCTTTCTGCTTTCACTCTTTGCAAAGAAGGGGCATGAGGTGACCCTTGTCACCGTTGGCATGGCCGGGATGAAAAAGGAGGAGCACAAAGGAAAGCTTCGCATTCTCCGTGTGCCCTCAAAACGCAAACATAAGGAGCACTGCAGCTTTACGGAGATGCTTGATTTTATAAGGCTTGCGGGACCTGTGTGCGAAAAGCTTCAAAAATCCGACAGGTTCGACATCTGCCTTGTGTTCTTCGGAATTCCCTCGGGACCCGTTGGCGTAAAGCTTAAAAAGAAATACAATCTGCCCTTTGTCATAAGATTCGGCGGCGGTGATGTTCCGGGCTTTCAGGAGCGCTTTACCAAAATTTACAAAATGCTGGGCCCCTCCATCAAAAACATCTGGAGGAAGGCAGACGCAAGAATCGCAAACTCCGAAGGTCTTCGGGAGCTTGCCTACAACTTTTATGACAAAGAGGAATTTCTCATCATTCCCAACGGCGTGGACCAGGACACCTTTTATCCCGGGGACGGCAGCACAAAGGATGAGGGATGCTTTGAGATACTTTTTGTATCAAGACTCATTGAGAGAAAGGGACTTCAGTTTGTGATTCCCCAGCTTTCATCTCTTCGGGATAATATCGAAGCGAAGGGAGAAAGGCTTCATCTTACGATTGTGGGGGATGGCCCCTACAGGGAAACTCTTCTTGACCTTGCAAAGGAAAACGGGGTTTCCGACATTATTTCCTTTGAGGGACAGAAGGATAAAAACCAGCTTCTTCCCTACTATCAGAGGGCGGACGTCTTCATCCTTCCCTCCGCAAAGGAGGGCATGCCCAATGTGGTGCTTGAGGCGGAGGCCTGCGGCCTTCCCATTGTCATGACACCCTGCCAGGGCTCAAAGGAACTGGTTGGTGACAATGGCTATGTCTGCGGTACTGAAGAGTTCGGGGAGAAACTTCTCGAACTTGCGAAGAACCCCTTCTCCAGAAAAATCATGGGGGAGCTCTCTCTTAAGAAAGTCCGGGAAAATTTCACCTGGGAGAAGGCGGCGGAAGATTACCTTGAAATCATGCAGAGGATAGTAATTGAAAATAAAAAATAAATTCAAAGTCAGCTGCCTGAAAGGTTTAAAATACCTGACGGCAGTGCTGCTGACAATTTTTGTGATAGGCGAAGCTTATGGGGTTTCCCTTGCGGCAAAGACCACCGACCGGTATGACGACCCTGAGTTTGGGGATGCAAAAATCGTTTCCTGTGAGGCTGCAAAAAACGGAGGGGAGCTTTCCGTTGACGTCACTGTGAAGGCAGAAAAAAGAGTTAAGAGCGCCGATGATAAATTTTATCTTGTGGCCATAAATCAGAATACAAATGAGGTTGAATATGTTGTCCGGGGAGAGGATCAGGAGACTGTCCTTTCGGACGAGGAATACACCTATTCCCTCGGGCTTGGCGGAACCACGGGCTTCGGCTCTCCCTTCCACAAATATGTGATCATGGGCGGCCCCTCCGATGGCATAGTTCTGACTGCAGTCATGCCCATGTATGCAGTCGCCGTTAAGACCTACGGCAGCACCACGAACACCCTTGGGGATTATACGGTAATAAGCGCCGGAGAGTATGTTTCCCATCCGGAAAAGATAGCCTATTCAGACTGCTACAATCCGGGACGCTCCAAAAAGGGAATCCAGGGAATCGACAGGGTTCTCGAGAGCGGCAGCAGCAAATATATAAACGAGGAAAACGCAGACGTGAGCCATGTTTATCTCAACATAAATGCGGCAACCTGCTTTCTTAAGGCCCCGGTGCCCTATGAGACCTTCCCTTCCTGGAAGGAGGCCATGGAGGCGGGTTACAACTACACCTACAACAACAAATATTACAGTCTGGTGGGGGACCCTGCCACCTGGTCGGAGATTCTAAACCAAAAGGGCGTTTCCGTGACAGTTCAGGTTCAGCTTGATTACAGGGACGAGACTGCACCCATGATAAATTCAAAGGCCCGCACCCCCGGACACAGGCTCTATTCCTGGGAGAACAACGAGACGGAGGGCCGGGAGGACATTGAGGCCTTCTTCTGCTGGCTTGCGGAGAGCCTTGGGGGAGTTGCCTCCGATGATGCCTATGTTTCAAACTGGATTCTCGGCAACGAGGTCAACGCCTACAAGGAATACCAGTACTCAGGTGACATGACCCGGGATGAATTTTTTCTGTCCTACGCCCAGACCTACAGGATGTTCTACAACGCAATCCGCTCCTACAATAAGGGGGCAAAAGTCTATGTATGCACGGATAAAAGCTGGAACACCGATGTCTACGGTTATTCCGTGAAGGATTTCCTTGACACCTTAAATTCCTATCTCGACGATTATGAGGACGGGAAAATGGACTGGAACATTGCGGCCCACCCCTACTCAAGTCCCGTAAGTTCAAGGGCTATGTGGATAAATTACGGGGTGGACACCACGGAGGATTCCACCCATCTTTCCATGTTCAATCTCTGCGTTCTTACGGACTATATAAAAAATCATTTTGTCCACGAGGGGCCTGACGGCGAGGATATAATGCCAAAGGTTATAATCTCCGAGGTTGGCTGGAACGGAAAGGACAATGAGGAAAACGCTGCGGCGTCGGCTGTTTATGCCTATTATGTGGCGGCCTGCGATCCCATGATCGTGGCCTTTGAACTTCGAAGCATGTATGACGAGCCCGCAGAATCCGCAAGAGGTCTTAACTTCGGACTTCTTAACGAGGATTCCTCCCCGAGGCTTGCCTTTGAGGCCTATGGAAACTGTGACCGTGACGATAAGGATTCAAAGTCCTATATGAAGAGCGCAAAGCTCTATAAAACGGTTTCGCAGGATACGGACGGCTGGACGGACCTTCCCGGAATACCGGACGATTACAAGTTAAAAATTTACAAAACCTCCTATGTTCCCGGGCGAAATTACTGCCACAGGAATGCTGATTATAAGGAAAAATAAAAAGCAAAAGTGAGAAATTACTGTCGCGGAAAATTAAATAAAAGAGAGATAGAGGGTCTCCTTGCGGTCCTTGTAATAGTGCCCGCGGCTGTCCTGCTTTTTGCCATGCTTTTTTCTGCCCGGACGGCGGCTGCGGCAGGAGAAAGTTACACCGTAAAATATCATCTCGGCGGAGGGGTTAAAGTTTATGAAAACGCCGAAAAGATGATACCGGACTTTTCGTCTTCATCAGTCGAAGAGGAGGATGGCGAGGTGGTTATAACCGCCGCCTACAAGACTATGCAGACCTATGCCCTCCCGGGGAATTTCCTTGCAAAAAATTCCGAAGGAAAAATCGTGACCGCATGGACCGCATCAGAAAATGGAACAGGAGCGCGCCGCTATGCCGGAGCCCCCTTTAAGAATCTCGGAGGGGCCGGCAGTACGGTGGACCTTTATGCAGTATGGTCAAAGCCCGGCGCAAATATGTATTTTGACGAGTCCGGCTATGTTTTTCCGGAGTATACGGAGCCGGAAGAGGATGACGACGAACCGGAATCCGATACAGGCGCTGTCATAACCTGCGCAAAAACCACGAAGGAAGGCAAAAAGCTTTATGTTGACATTGCGGGAACAATCGGTAAGACCGCGCCCGAGGATGGTACGGTTTATCTTGCGGCAATAAATCAGAACACGAAGGCGGTTGAGTATATTGTAACTTCCGCAGATGGTAAGTCGGCAGGTGACGAGATAAGTTACAGGCTTGCTCTTGGAAATGACACAAGCGCCGGAATGCCCTTCCACAGATATGAAATCACGGAGGGCCCCTCGGAGGGGACGCGCATTACGGCTGTTATGCCAATGTATGCCCTTGCGGTTCTGCCTGCCGGAAAAAACGGAAACAAACTTACGGATTACCAGGTGATTTCCGGGGGAGTTTATGTATCTTCTCCGGAGGACATCGCCTACACGGATTCCTACAATGAGGGCCGCTCAAAGAAGGGAATCCAGGGCTCCGAGAGTGTCCTTGATGTGAGCGATCCGGCAAGCCCCGTATATGTAAATGAGGAGTATGCGGATGTAAGCCATGTGTTCATGAACAGAAATGTTTCGGAGCTTGTTCAGGCGGCTCCGCTTACAAGCCTTTCGGAGGCAACCACCCTTGGCTACAATTACGAATACAACGGCAAATATTATAAATTCAACGACAGCGCTTCCCCTGCAGGAGCCTGTAAAATCTTAAATGAAAAGGGCGTTTCGACCACTGTTCAGATCAACCTGGACTACAGCGACCTTGACAAAAAAATGATTCACAGCAAGGCCCGCACAAAGGGTAAAAAATATTATTCCTGGGAGAACAGTGAAACGGAAGGCCGTGAGATGATGGAGGCCCTTTTCTGCTGGCTGGGGGAGCAGTTTGCCGGAGTCGGCGTGGAGGATGGATATGTTTCAAATATCATCCTCGGCAATGAGGTGAATTCCTGCAATGCCTGGCATTACAAGGGATCCATGTCCGATGCCGAATTTTTCGGAAGCTATGCCCAGACCTACAGGGCTCTCTATAATGCCATGAAATCCTACAATGCGGGGGCGAAGGTTTACGTCTGTGTTGACCAGTGCTTTAATACCGCAGAGTACGGCTATTCCGCAAAAAACCTTCTCGACAGGTGCAATAATTTGTTTGCGGCAATGGAAAATGGTACAATGGACTGGAATATTGCCGCTCATCCCTATTCCCATCCTCTGACCGCTGCAAATCTGTGGACAGGAACCGGAAGCTCGGACAGTGAAAGCACAACCTACATCACCATGTACAATCTTTCCGTGCTGACGGATTACATTTCAAAAAAATACGTTCACACAGGCTCAGACGGCAGCAGCAAAACTCCCATGGTCATTCTCTCGGAGCAGGGCTGGAAGGGAAAGAACAACGAGACAAACCAGGCGGCGTCCCTTGTTTACGGCTATTACATTTCTGCCTGCAATCCGCTGGTTACGGCCTTTGAAATAAGGGCCCTGAGGGATGATTCCACCGAGGCTGCGGCCGGCCTTACCATGGGACTTTTAAATGACGACGGCACGGAGCGCGAGTCCCTTAAGGCATACAGATACTGCGATTACAATACAAGTTACGCAAAGGAAATCATGGCGGACCGGGCCTACTATAAAAACGTAAATTCAGGTGCAGCCTCCTGGGCGGACCTTAAGGGAATATCGTCCGATTATGAGAACTGCATTTACAGAAGCGGTGACTTTGCCGATGCCCTCGGCAACTGCTGCTTCCCGAACAAATGATAAAACCGAAGTGACAAAACCGAAGTGACAAAACCGAAGTGACAAAACCGGGGGAATTACGGTGATCGAAAACGAGAAATCTCTTTGGGAGAAAACAAAAAACACATCCCAGCTTCGCACAAACTTTCTTGCTGCCCATGTTTTTTCAGGCAGTGAGAGAACCATCTACATTGGCGAAAAATGTGATGTCATAATGAAATTCCTTTCCGAAAAGACAAAAAGCGCCACCTATGTGGACCCTGTCTGCGGAATAATTCCCGAGGGGGAGTTTGATCTTGCGGTTGTGGTTGACCCGGTGGGCTTTTCGGCTGACTATCTTACTGAACTTTCCAAAAAGATCACAGCCGACGGAATGATAATTCTCGCCGTAAGAAACCGCTTCGGCCTTAAATATTTCGCAGGCTGCAGGGAGGAAAAATCCGGCGCATATTTTGCGGGACTTGAGGGAATGGCCGGGGGACCCTTCGGAAGAAGCGAATTTCTTGAGATGATAGACGAGAGCGGTCTTTGCATCAGAAGGCTCTACTATCCCTACCCCGACCATATAATGTGCGGAACGGTTTTCTCCGACGAGCGTCTTCCTCTTGCCGGCGAGCTCTGGGAAAACGACAGGAACTTCGACATGTCCCGGGCCGAGCTTTTTGATGAGCAGAAGGTTTACGACGGCCTTATATATGAGGCTCAGTTTCCCTTCTTCTCAAACTCCTATCTTTTCGAGCTTACCAAAAGACGTCCGGTTTCAGCCGAGGACATTCTCTATACAAAGTCCTCAAATGACAGGGCAAAGGAATTCCGCATTTACACGGACTTTGTAAGGAAGGACGGCAAAACCTTTTACAGAAAACGCCCTGCCGATATTGCGGCGGAGGAGCATGTGGCAAAAATCCACAGGATTTACGAGGCTCTCTCTGAAAAGGTCAAAAACGAAAAAATAGAATTTAACCGCGCCCTGAAAGCAGGCACCGGCGTGATCTTCGACAGGATGGACGGAACCTCCATGGATTCCTATGCCTGGAGTATTTTTGAGGATAAGGACGCCCTTGAGGGCTGTTTTGCAACCATAAGGGACCTCCTCTTTGAAATTTACGAATCCCACGAATTCATTCCTTCGGAGGATTTTATAAATGTATTCGGAAACATTCCCGCCGACGGGGACGGAGCCCCCACGGTTGATCTGGGACCCTCTGACCGCTATGTGGACACGGACCTTCTGCTTACAAATATCCTGGTGGACGGCGAGCGCTTCGGAATAATCGACTATGAATGGAGTTTTGATTTCCCGGTGCCGATACTTTTCGCACTCTATCGCTGCATTAAAAATTTCTACATTACCCATGGAATCTTCGAGGGTGATGAGGC
>R03__coassemble_829_pt1 | contig 16217 bp, 16 predicted proteins | sample R03__metabat2_high_PE_063 | metagenome-assembled genome bin R03 | reverse complement strand
GCTTGATAAGAAATGGAAGTAATCTACGAAAGGCACCACCCATGACCACCCGTGAACAAGCACTTTCATACGGTCTTACCTTCCCCTTCGCCTACCAGGATGCCCCGTTCCACGACGAGAACTGGCAGCTGGTGCGCGAGAAAACCACGGGGAAGGCTTTTTTGTGGACCTATGAGAGGGATGGATTTATAAATTTAAATGTGAAGGTTTCGCCGGACAGCCGCGACCTGTGGAGGAGTGTCTACAAGTCTGTGGTTCCGGGCTGGCATCAGAACAAGGAGCACTGGAACACCATCATTCTGGACGGCAGCATTCCCGAGGAGGACATCAAGCGGATGATAGGCGAAAGCTACGACCTTATCACAGACAGTCCCACCCGCAGGATCTACGAGGCTGTCACCCGCATTCCCAAAGGAAAGGTGGCGACCTATGGTCAGGTGGCCGCAATGGCGGGCAACGACCGTATGGCGCGGGCTGTTGGAAACGCTCTGCACAAAAATCCTGCTCCGGGAGCCATTCCCTGCCATAGGGTTGTGGATTCAAAGGGGAATCTGGCGGGGGAGTTTGCCTTTGGCGGCGCAGGCGCCCAGGCCGAGCTTCTTCGGAAGGAAGGGGTCGAGGTCCGGGACGGCCGGGTTGACCTTGGAAAATATCAGATGGAATAATTTCAAATTGACAACTATCACGGTGAGGCGTTATATATAATATAACGCCTTTTTTAATTGGGCGTTTAAAGATGGCCGGAGCAATTGGAATTTTCCAAAGGCTTGAAGAATCGGCACGAAGGTGGGTGAAAACTATGCTTAAAGATATCTTAAACGAACGAAATGAGAGCGTTTACAGTGTTTCAAAAAATACGGGAATTTCCTACAGCACCCTGTCAGACATCGTCATGGAGCGGACCGACATCCGGAACGTGCAGGCGAAGCAGCTGTACCGTCTTGCGAAGTATCTGGATCTGACGATGGAGTATCTGTACGAGAGCGGCGGTTCGCAGAAAATCATAACGTTGTCCAATGAAGGCAGGAACATTGTACTGAATGTAGAGGGCGTGAATTACCAGTTTCTTGGTCCTAAGAATCTGATTGCCTTCAAAAAAATCAACAAGGTCGAGAGTAATGTTATTTATGTCGACACCTATTATTCGGATGAAAACGGCATTTATGTTGAGGAGGAATATGTTGACATTGTGGACGCGCTAGCTGATTTTGGAGCAACTGTGCCGGATAACTATGTGTGTCGGATAGAGGATACGGCGGGTGGCGAGAAAATTCGCCTCATAGACGAGGCACTCATGGTTTCTGACGGGATGGCTATTTCATACGAGGTTGGTTCGGCCGGCGATGTCCAGCTTAATATCACAAACTGTAATCGAAAAAGTATGTTTATGAAGGTGAGACTGTCCGATTTTGTTGTTCTGGAAACAAATATGAGTAAAAAAATGCAGGACAGAGCGTTGGCGGCTGTCAGGCGGAATGCAAGCATTCTGAACACAATGTGCGAGGAGGAACTGCATTATGCCTAAATACACAAACGACATCATAGCCGGTTACACATTGTACTTTACGTCCAAATGTATTGTTGAAGCTATGCATGTACATGCATCTGACAAGGCATTGAACGCCGATGCGGCAGCTAAGCTCTACGTATATGAAAACGGTGAATCCTTAATTAAACGTAAGGGCATGGTCAGCGACAAGGATATGAAACTCATACAGGAATACATTAGGCTTAATCATGAACAGATGTATGAGAAGTGGAAAAAGTATAGCGAAACCGGATATTACAAGAAATGAAATGACCTGCCTTTCGGCAGGTCTCTTCATTAGGAATTATGAAAGATATGAATAACTCACTCTCTTTGCATACGTGTATATTATCATAAAAAAACCAATTGTGAAGAGATATTACGCGAATGTGACGAAAAACGCGCGAATGTTAAATTCCCTGTGGGAATTGGGCGGGGCTTTTTGTTGAATTTTATTGTATGAAGGCGGTTTTTGCTGTAAAATATATGTTAGTTTTTTAACAGTGATTACGGCCCGGCAAAAGTGCGAAATGACGGCTGCCCGGCCGGGAAAAGGAGAAAAATGGAATATACAAAGCTTATAAATGACCGCTATTCCTGCAAGAAGTACGCGGATCGGCCCGTTGAGAAGGAAAAGCTTGACGCCATCCTTGCCGCGGGACGCATTGCCCCCACTGCAAAAAATCTTCAGGAGCAGCACATTTACGTTCTGACGACGCCGGAAGCCCTTGCGAAGGTTGACGCCACCTCGCCCTGCCGTTACGGCGCGCCCGTGGTGCTTGCGGTTGCCTACAACAAAGACGATGTCTACACCTATCCCGGCGGACTTCACAGCTCCGGCATCGAGGACGCCACCATCGTTGCGACTCACCTGCTTCTCGGGGCCGAAAACGAGGGACTGAACACCTGCTGGATCAACTGCTTCGATCCGGAGGCTCTTGCGAAGGAGCTCGGCCTTCCCGCGAACGAGGAGATTTCCATGCTCCTTGACGTCGGCTATCACGCAGAGGGCTGCACCACAAGCCCCAATCACGGCGTCCGCAAGGACATCACCGACACGGTCACATACATGTAAATTAAGCGGCCGGATTCCCGGGGCGGACCTCCGGAGTGACTTTCCGGCATGCGAATTATCAATCAAAAAGGGGTTACACAGAAAGGAGAAACCATGATTTCCTGGACAAATTTTGACAAACTTGACTCTTACAAAAAGCTTGAGGGCCTTGCAAAGGTCGACCTTACCAAGGCTATGGCAGGCGAGGAGGGCGCTGCCCGCGTGGCAAAGTATCAGGTACCCATGTCTTCGGGCCTTGCCTACAACTTCGCTTCAAAGCAGGTTGACGATGCTACTCTTGCCGCACTTGCAGACCTTGCAAAGGAGGCTCAGCTCGTTGAAAAGTACGATGCGCTCCTCTCAGGCGAGATGATCAACACCGGTGAGAAGCGTCTTGTTCTTCATCAGCTCACCCGCGGCCAGCAGTCTGCAAAGGTTGAGGCTGACGGCGTTGACAAGCGCGAGTTCTACCTCTCTCAGCAGGCACGCATCAAAGAGTTTGCCGACAATGTTCATTCCGGCAAAATCGTAAACGCAGCAGGCGAGAAATTCACCACCGTTGTCCAGATCGGTATCGGCGGCTCGGACCTTGGCCCCCGCGCAATGTACCTTGCCCTTGAGAACTGGGCAAAGAAGAACGGCAAATTCAAGATGGAGGCCCGCTTCATCAGCAACGTTGACCCGGATGACGCAGCAGGCGTTCTTGCAGGCATCGATGTTGCCCACTCTATCTTCATCCTCGTTTCAAAGTCAGGTACAACCCTTGAGACCCTCACCAACGAGTCTTTCGTAAAGGACGCTCTTAAGAATGCCGGCCTTGACGCTTCAAAGCACATGATCGCCGTAACAAGCGAGACCTCTCCCCTTGCGAAGAGCTCTGACTACCTTGCAGCCTTCTTCATGGACGACTACATCGGCGGCCGTTACTCATCAACCTCAGCAGTCGGCGGCGCTGTTCTTTCCCTTGCCTTCGGTCCCGACGTGTTCGACGCCTTCCTTAAGGGCGCCGCAGCAGAGGACGCAAACGCAAAGAACCCTGACCTTCTCAAGAACCCCTCAATGCTGGATGCCCTCATCGGCGTTTATGAGCGCAACTTCCTGGGCTACCAGTCAACCGCGGTTCTTCCTTACTCTCAGGCCCTTTCACGCTTCCCTGCCCACCTTCAGCAGCTTGACATGGAGTCAAACGGCAAGAGCGTAAACCGCTTCGGCGAGCCCGTTGACTATGTGACCGGCCCCGTTATCTTCGGCGAGCCCGGAACCAACGGTCAGCACAGCTTCTATCAGCTTCTTCACCAGGGCAAGAACATCATCCCGCTTCAGTTTGTCGGCTTTAAGAAGAGCCAGGCTGAGACCGATGTTGTCATCCAGGGCTCTACCAGCCAGCAGAAGCTCTGCGCAAACGTTGTTGCCCAGATCATGGCATTCGCCTGCGGCAAGGCTGACGAGAACAGAAACAAGAACTTCGAGGGCGACCGTCCCTCTTCAATCATCATCGGTGAGCAGCTCACCCCCGAGGCACTTGGCGCACTCCTTGCCCACTTCGAGAACAAGGTTATGTTCCAGGGCTTCGTATGGAACCTGAACAGCTTCGACCAGGAGGGCGTACAGCTCGGCAAGGTCCTCGCAAAGAAGGTTCTCGCACACGAGACCGACGGCGCGCTGAAGATGTACAGCGACCTGCTGGGAATCTAAGACGATACCCGACAAGCGGACCGGGAAATATTTAAAAAGCGAATAAAAAACAGCCGGTGATGTGACAATTGTTACATCATCGGCTGTAATTTTTTGGAATTAAATTGTTCTGCGATGGTTTACGAGGCATCTATTGCTGCCTTTGCAATTCTTGCGCCGGTTTTTACAGTTCCTCCGCCAGCTTTATATTTGCCGCAACAAGAGAGTAGGTGAGCTTTGCCATCTCTGCGGCTGAGGGCTGGCTGCTTCTGTCGTAGCTAAGCCACTTTCTTATCATGCCAAGAACCCCGGCCATGGCGAAGGTGTAGTGATACTGCACCTGGGCTGAGGTTGAGGCAACAAGCTTTGAAAGCTGGGCAATGACGGTTTCCGCAACCAGAGTTTCCAGGCTCTGGACGAAGGCGGGATCACCGGTGGGACCCATGAGGGCGTTGCAGAAGTCCCGCTCCCGGTCGAGAATCTCATACATTCCGGTCAGGAAGGGGTAGGTGCTCTCGGCATCCCGGGGGGCGTTCAGGGGATAGGCGGCAAGGATCTGCTTGATTTCATCCTCCAGAGATTTCTCGAAGGCCGCCAGCATCTGATAGATGTCACCGTAGTGAAGATAGAAGGTCGAGCGGTTGATATCAACCTCCTCCACCAGCTCCTTCACGGTGATGTCCTTTATGCTCTTCTTTTTCATAAGAGAGATGAGGCCGCTTCGAAGCTGGGCCTCGGTTTTTCTGATTCTTCTGTCAATTTTCTTTTCCATACGAACCTCACATATCAACAATTTGCCGAATAATGTCGAATAATATACGCAATATCGGATATTGGGTATTGCGTCAGTAACGTGTTGCCATTATAATACTAAAAGTGATTAAAAGTCAACATCGTGTTGAATTATATTCACAAAGACATATAAAGAACAAAAATAGATTTTAGCTCTATAATCTTTGAGATAAATGTGTTATAATCTAAAGGTTAGTTTGGCTATTTCGGGCTTTTGCCCGCTGATTATGTATAAGCAGTATTAAAGGACAAGTCATGATTAAAAGCGAATGGAAAGCGTTATTGCACAACTGGGTTCTTCTTGTGGTTATGATTTCCGTAATCACAATTCCCGTTATCTATGCGGGATTCTTCCTCTACTCAATGTGGGATCCCTACGGAAATATGGGCGAGCTGCCCGTTGCAGTCATCAACAATGATGTGCCCGCGGAATACGAGGACCGTGTAATAAATATCGGTGACGACCTGGTGGAGGAACTCATGGACAACGACTCCCTTGATTTCCGCTTCGACTATACCGCCGAGGAAGCCGAGAAGGCCCTCAAAAACGGCGAAATCTACATGGTCATCACCATCCCCGAGAATTTCTCCGCAAACGCATCGACCCTCATGGACGAAAAGCCTCAGCGGATGATCATTGACTATGACATCAACCCCGGCACAAACTACATCGCCTCAAAATTCAGCCAGTCCGCAATGGTAAAGCTGAAGGCATCTGTCAATGAGGCGGTTGTTGAAAGCTATTCCGAGATTCTCTTTGATTCCCTGACCGAAATTCGCGACAGCATGGTGGATGCGGCTGACGGAAGTGGCGAGCTTCTTGACGGCGTCGACGAGGCCCGGGACGGCGTTATCGACCTTGATGACGGTGCCCACGAAATGCACGACGGAACGATTGACCTACTTGACGGCGTTGGCGAGCTCAAGGATGGCGTCTACGACTACACCGACGGCGTCGCCCAGATTTATGACGCAATCCCCGATCTTAAGAGCGGCATTAAGAAGCTTGACAAGGGCGCGCGCCAGCTCGAGAAAGGTACCGACACTCTCGAGGAAGGCATAAATGATTACACCGCCGGCGCAAACCAGATTACCGCAGGCCTCACGGCGCTTAAGGCGGCCCTTGAGGATGTGGACGGTCTTGGGGCAAAGCTTCAGACTCTCGCCACCACCCTTCAGAACATGATGGGCTTAAAGAGCGGTCTTGAGACAGCATCTACTGCCCTCGGCCAGGCCTCTGACGCCCTTGCCGCAGGAAACAATTACATTACCCAGGCTTATTCGACCCTTAACTTCGATTACAGCGGCATGAGCATGGAGCAGATCACCGCAGTTAAAACCGCCCAGGCTTATCTTGCCAGCGGCGCCGCAGTTTATGTTACCGGAGCAAAATCCGGAGTTGACCAGGTTAAGGCGGGCATTGCCCAGACCGCAGCAGCGATTCCCTCCGCAGAAGTGCTTTCCGGCTCCGCAGTTCAGCTTTCAGCCGGCGCAGCCCAGCTCCAGAGCGCAGTTGACCAGCTTTCGGCCGGCGCTGCAACCCTTGTTTCAAACAACAAGAAACTTCAGAAGGGCGCAAGCGATGTCGAGAACGGCATGGACAAGCTCTACTACCACGGCACAAGAATCCTCATGGACGGCGCGGACGAGCTTGCTGACGGCGTTGAGGAGCTTTATTCCCACAATGCAGAATTAAACGACGGTACCCAGGAACTTTACGACGGTTCCGTTGACCTTGAGGACGGCGCCCGCCAGATTGCGGACGGCACCGAGGAACTCCGGGACGGCATGGACGAAATGCTCGACGGCACAACCGAGCTTCACGACGGAATTCAGGACGGCTCCGACGAGCTCAACGAGAAGCTTGAATATGTCAGCGACGAAACCGACGAATTCATGTCAGCCCCCGTTGACACCAACGAGAATATGGTTACCACGGTTCCCAACAACGGACATGCAATGGCACCCTACATGATGTCAGTTGCCCTCTGGATCGGAGCCCTTGCATTCTGCCTTATCTATCCCCTCACCCAGTACAGCGGCGAGTACACAAGCGCCTTCGCATGGTGGGCAAGTAAGGCAACCGTGCTTTATGCAACGACAGTCATGCAGTCCCTCATCCTTGTACTTGTTCTTCACGCAGTCATCGACTTCAGGCCTGCGCGATTAGGGCAGACGGTGGCGTTTGCAATGCTGACGGCCCTTGCGTTCACCTCGATCCAGTACTTCTTCAACGTGTTCATGGGTAAGGTGGGAAGCTTCATGATGCTCATCTTCATGGTACTTCAGCTGGCCGGCTCCGCAGGAACCTACCCCGTGGAGATTTCACCTAAGTTCGTTTCGGTGATCCACTGGCTTGTGCCCTACACCTACACTGTTAATGCTTTCCGAAGCACCATCGCAGGCGGCGAGAGTATCAGACACTCCGTTGTGGTCCTTGTGGGAATCATTATCGTGTTCTCATTCCTTACAATCATCAACTTCCAGATCAAGTCAAAGCGCCGCAAGAATGACGAGTTCATCCTTTACGACTGGCTTGAGGAGGAAGGCCTCGCATAAGAAAGACAGCCCCGTCGCAAATGACGGTGCGCCATATGCAAAAAATCGTGGCGTGCCAGAAAGTGCGGCGGGGCTTTTGCTGTAGTGCTTGCTACAGTGTTTTGCTGCAGGATAGCAGCATCGTCTGAATCGGCAAAATTTGTCCGTTAAAATCCGTGCCCCGAATTTGCAAAAAGTTGTATATTTATGCAATTTTATGCTATAATGTGGCAGTTTATGGCTTACCTAAGCCGTTAAAACTTCAGAAAAGAGGAGAAACATTATGAAAAAGTTAGTAGCAGCAGCTCTTACACTTTGCATGTGCTTTGGCCTTGCAGCTTGTGGAGCACAGGAAACCGCTGAGGCTCCCGCAACCGAGGAAGCAGCAGTAGAAGAAGCAGCAGAGACCACCGAAGAGGCAGCTCCCGCAGAGGAGACCGAGGGCGAGTCTGATCTTGCTTACGTTCAGGAAAAGGGCACTCTCGTTGTCGGTATCACCGATTTCGAGCCCATGGATTACAAGGATGAGGAAGGCAACTGGATCGGCTTTGACGCTGACCTTGCACGCGCTTTCGCTACCAGCCTCGGTGTTGAGGTTGAGTTCGTTGAGATCGACTGGGACAACAAGGTTCTTGAGCTTGACTCAAAGGCAATCGATTGCGTATGGAACGGCATGACTCTTACCGATGAGGTTATGTCTTCAATGTCTTGCTCAAACGCTTACTGCAACAACGCACAGATGGTAGTTCTTCCTGCTGACAAGGCAGCTGATTACGCTGACGTTGAGAGCATGAGCGAGCTTAACTTTGCTGTTGAGGCAGGTTCTGCAGGAGAGGAGGTTGTTACCGCTCTCGGCTATGCAACCACTCCCGTAAAGGCTCAGGCAGACGCTCTTATGGAAGTTGCAGCAGGCACCTCTGATGCAGCAGTTATCGACGCACTTATGGCAGCAGCTATGGTTGGCGAGGGCACCGGTTACGAGAACCTTACCTACACCATCGGCCTTAACGACGAGGAGTACGGCGTAGGCTTCAGAACAGGTTCTGACCTTACCGACGCTCTTAACACCTTCCTTGCAGATTCATACGCTGACGGCTCTCTTATGAAATCCGCTGAGCCCTACAAGGTAGAGGCTTCTGTTATTGCACAGTAATTGCAATTAGATCAATGGCCGTCCCGCAATGGGCGCGCCGGTTAGCGCATTCCTGTAATGGGGCGCAAGTTACATTATGTAAACCAAAAACGAATGCCCGGTCTCCGCTCGGGGGCCGGGTATATTTTTAAAGAATGAGTAAAATTATCGAACAGTTTCCAATTGTATTTGGCAGTCTTAACATCGGATTTTTACAGACGCTGAAGCTTTTTATAGTTACGCTTCTCGGTGCAATCCCGCTGGGACTCATTATCTGCACCGGCTCCATGTCGAGAATCAAACCCATCAAGGCGGTGGTGAAGGTTTTCGTATGGATAATTCGCGGAACTCCCCTTATGATTCAGCTTCTGATCATATATTATTTCCCCGGCCTTGTTTTCCACAACGCCATCTGGGGAAGCGGCGAGGCAGGAAGATTCATCGCATCTGCGGTGGCCTTCATCATAAACTACGCCTGCTATTTTTCGGAAATCTACAGAAGCGGTATCCAGAGCATCCCGGTCGGACAGAGGGAGGCGGGCCTTGTGCTTGGCATGACAAGACCCCAGATCTTCTTCAAGGTCATTCTTCTTCAGATGATTAAGAGAATCGTTCCCCCCATGTCAAACGAGATCATTACCCTTGTCAAGGACACCTCCCTTGCACGAATCATCGCCCTCCAGGAAATCATCTGGGCCGGCCAGTCCTTCCTCAAGGGTTCACAGGGCATCTCAGGCGCCATCTGGCCCCTCTTCTTTACGGCAGTATATTATCTTGTCTTCACCGGAGTCCTGACCATCGCGTTTGGCGCTCTTGAGAAGAAACTCGACTATTTCAGGTGATAAAATGGCAATACTCGAAGTCAACAATTTGGAAAAACATTTCGGTCCCACCAAGGTTTTAAAGGACCTGAGCTTCAACCTCGAGGAGGGAAAGGCCTTAGCTGTCATCGGCTCTTCCGGAAGCGGCAAGACGACCCTTCTTCGGTGCCTTAATTTCCTTGAAACTCCCACCGGCGGCAGCATTACCGTTGCGGGCGAGAAAATATTCGACGCGGCTGAAAATGCGAAACTCAAGGAGGCGGAGATCCGCCGCAGAAGGCTGAACTTCGGCCTTGTGTTCCAGAACTTCAACCTCTTTCCCCAGTACACGGCTCTTGAGAACGTGTGCATCGCGGCAAAGCTTCTTGTGAAGGAGCGCCCCGACTACGCGGAGAAGAAGAACGACTATGCGGAGGAAATCCGCGCCCGTGGCCTTGAACTCCTTGATAACATGGGACTTTCCTCAAGGGCGGAGTTCTATCCCCATCAGCTTTCCGGCGGACAGCAGCAGCGTGTGGCAATCGCCCGGGCCCTTGCCCGTTCCCCCAACATCCTTTGCTTTGACGAGCCCACCTCGGCTCTTGACCCGGAGCTTACCGGCGAGGTCCTTCGCGTAATCCGGGAGCTTGCGGACGAGAACCGCACCATGATCATCGTAACCCACGAAATGAGCTTTGCCCGTGATGTTGCGGACCAGGTAATGTTCATGGACAAGGGACTTATCGTAGAATACGGCGACGCCGCCGAGGTTATCAACAACCCCAAAGAGGAAAGGACAAAGCAGTTCCTTTCGGGATATTAAAGGGCCTGCGGCTATGTGCTTTGACCTGGCAATAAAATGTGCCGGCAATCCGTGAATTTTACGCCTCACCCACACGGGTGGGGCGTTTTTTCATGTTTTGTCATTAGTGTAGTTACCTCCATAAATAGTCCTTTCATAAATCCAAAAGTGCAGCTTATGCTTCTGCAAATATTAAGTGACAGAACTGGCGGTTATAGTGTATAATAAAGGGGTCTATTTGCTTTGGGGAAAGCAGACAAATAAAGAGTATATGATAAAGAATATATGAGAAGGAGACACCTATGTTTACAGATGTTTTACAGGAAGATGAGAAGAAGGATTTCCTTGAGCTTATCTACAAAATGGCAAATGTTGACGATGACTACGCCGAGGAGGAGCAGTTCGTCGTCAAGAAATATATGAACGAGCTTGACCTTGACGAGATTCCGGACACCAAGGATGTTGACGAAATCATCAAATCCTTCGGCGAGAAATCCGAGGAAACCCGCAAGACCGTGTTCTTTGAGCTTTTCTCAATGATCCTTGCCGATGATGTTATCGAGGACTCTGAGGAGGAATTCCTTGAGAAGATCCGCCAGGCATTTAAGCTTGATGCGGAGGTTGTCGAGAAGATCGAGGCTGCCGCAAAGAACTATCAGGCCGCTATCGAGACAGTCTACGAGGCAGTGTTCTAGGAAAGTGATGTTATGTCGGGCGGCGCTTCGTCAGTCCGCACTGCATCTGAACAAATAATCTAATAAGATAATAAAAGCTCCGGCGTCAGGATTACCTGGCTCCGGAGCTTCTTATATTTGTTGAAACATTTTCGCTGTCCTGAAAAGCGGACACCTGCCTGTGGCATAATCGATTTGTACATAAAAAACGAACTGATAATCCACCGGGACAGGAGGCTTTTATGAAACACATTATCGTTGATCTTGAAATGAATAATATCGCAAGGGGCCAGCTCGTAAGGCATGTCTGCTCCCGGGAAACCATCGAAATCGGCGCGGTTATGCTTGATAATGACATGCGGGAGATTTCCTCATTCCGCACCTATGTGAAACCTGAATACAACACCTGCATCGTTCCTGTCGTGGCGGAACTTACCGGCATCACCTTCGACATGGTTCAAAATGCCCCCACCTTTGCCGAGGCCCTTCGCATGTTCACGAACTGGTGTCTTGGCACCGGCGATGAGGTCACGCTCTACTCCTGGAGCGACACTGATTACAACCACATCGTAAAGGAAATGCTCATGAAGTCCTACATTGTTTCCACTGCGGAGGTCTGCGTTCTCGAGCGCCCCTGGCAGGATTTTCAGGCGGAGTTCGATCATCATCTCGGCTTCGAGAAAATGGTTTCCCTGAAAAATGCCCTCAACATGGCCGGTATCGAATTCTCCGGACGGGAGCACGATGCCCTTGACGACGCCCGGAGCACCTCGAAGCTCCTCCGTGTGTTCCGGAACCGCGAGCTTTTTGAGATGGTCTTCGGCCGTGTGGCGGAGGCTATGAAGCCCTCACACTGCGGCACCTGCATCGGGGACATGTTCGACATGTCGGCATTCTATGTAGCATAGATTCGTTTTGCTTTTTTAGAACACCTTATAGGTGAAGTAGTATTCGCTGTGCTCAATACGATCCGGTGTAACCCACTCATCGGCCTTGCTTGTATCATCATATCTCACAAGGTATTTTGCGTTCTTGGCTTTGCCTGTTGCGCTGATAATAGTTGCGGATTTGGTGTAAAGGAAGTATTCCGAGCGATATACCTCAACCTTGTCTCCTACAAAGAAGGTGTAGTATGCCTTTTCGGTTATAAAGCCGTTCTCCTCGAATCGGTCGCTGTCGCCGCCGCAGATGTTTGCAAGTTCGATGTTGTTTATGTACACATCATATACCCCGGTGTGTTGCAAAAAAGTTGCAGTGAATCTGTATCGTACGCGCTAAAAATTATCCCTCAAATATATATATATATATATCAGTCTGTCTGCTGAGTGAGGTAATAATCAAAAATAGCCTACAATACAATAAAAAAGTTCTCTAAAACCACCTGGTTTTAGAGAACTTTTGTTTTGATTAAATTAAGAGAATTTTTGATGAACGATGTTACCGGCTTTTAGTAGGCAGCATCCATGCCGTTAGACGAACCCTCGGTCTGAACCTCTACGTGGTCCGTATCAAGGTGATAAGGCAGGTCTACGGTTTGGGTATCGGGAAGCGCATAACCCTCTGAAAGAAGATATTCACGGAGCTCCCAGGGCTTATCTGTTATCGCGCCGTCAACCCCAAGCTGCAGCACCTGCTTTAAGGCGTCAACGCTGTTGATGGTCCAGGGAATTACGGTCATGCCGTATTCATGGGCTTTTGCCACCTGTTCCGAGGTGATTTCGGTGTAATAGGGTGAAACCACATCGATTTCAAGGGCGTGGGCAAGCTCCACGGGGTCGTCATTGTAATCATGGATGTTAAGTCCCCCAAGCCAGGGCGAAGCCTCCTCCCTGTCGAGCCAGAGGGTTGTTGCGTCCGCGCTTCCCCAGTCCGGCTCCTCGCTGTAAAGACCGGCGATTTTAATCGAAGGATCAATCTCCTTCATCTTCACAAGCATTGCCCAGTCGAAGGACTGAAGGCAAACCCTGTCCTTGAGGTCATATTCGCAGACGAGGCTGTAGAATTCATCAAGGATTGCTTCCATATCGCCCTCGTCAGTCTGTTCTTCTCCCATGGCGGGGTCCGGACAGGACTTGATTTCGATATTAAACAAAACCTCATCATTTCCGCTTTCCCTGACAAGGTCGAAGAGCTCACGGAGGGAGGGAATGCAGGTGTCGACCTGAACCTGGGTCTGTCCGTGAAGTTCATAATATTCGGAATCGGGGTCCATGCTTCCAACATTGTATTTCTGCAGTTCCTCCAGGGTGAGGGAGTCGATTCGAATGCCGCTCTCCACGCGGTTCCCGTCCTCATCCACCGTAATGTCCGGATTGAGGGTGCCGTTGTGGGACAGCACAATCTCGCCGTCTGCGGTCATCTGCATGTCGCACTCGATGGTGGTTGCACCGTTTTCAAGAGCATACTGATATGAATAGAGGGTATTTTCCGGCCTTGCATCGCGGCCTCCTCTGTGAAACTCAAGGTCGAAGTAATCTGTCGCTGAACCTTCGGCCTCGTCCGTTTCTGCTGAAGTCGAACCTTCTGCGGATGCGCTTTCTTCAGCTGCAGAGGTTTCCGCGGTGCCCTCATCTGTAACTGCCGGTGCATCGGCCGCACTGCCGCATCCGCTTAATATTAACAGAGACATACATAAAACTGCTGTTCTTTTGAGATTTTTAAACTGCATATATTCTCCTTTGAATTTGCCGGTTTATAAGTTTAATACTTTATATCATTTTTGCTCATATATTTCAATTGCAGGGCATATTACAACGTCCTCATTTTTAGGTCACATATATCATTTTGTTTGCCTGTTTTCCTAATCACATTTATAATTAAGAAATGTAGAAAAATATTAGCAGAGCAATGATTGGCCAAGGAGACAGTATGACAGATGAAAAGATAACAGCCCTTACAGAGGCAGTGGAAAAGGTCATAATCGGAAAGCGGGAGACAGTGGAGCTTGTTATAACCGCCCTGCTTGCCCGGGGACATGTGCTGCTTGAGGACGTGCCCGGCGTTGGCAAAACCCAGCTTGTTTCTGCCATGGCAGCAGGCTGCGGGGGAGTGTTCCACCGTATCCAGATGACACCGGACGTTATGCCCGGAGACATTACGGGCTTTTCCCTCATCAGACAGGGCAGCGGAGAGATGGAATTTAAGCAGGGCGCAGCCTTCTGCAATTTCCTCCTTGCGGATGAGATAAACAGATCTTCGCCGAAATCTCAGTCCGCCCTCCTTGAGATAATGGAGGAGCGCCAGGTCAGTATGGACGGAAAAACCCATGAGCTTCCGGAGCCCTTTATGGTGCTTGCGACCCAGAACCCCGTGGAAACCTACGGCACCTACCATCTGCCGGAGGCGCAGATGGACAGATTTCTCATGAAGCTTACCATGGGCTATCCCACCGGGGATGAGGAAAAATATATCCTCCGCCACAACGGAGGTGCTGCAAGAAGCACCCTCACAGAGTCTGTCATCATCCTTGAGGACATATGCAGCCTTCAGAAAAAGGCGGACGAAATTTACGTAAGTCCCGCCATAGAGGAATATATCTTAAGAATCGTGACCGCAACCCGTGACAATGTGGGAATACGCCTTGGCGCAAGCCCCAGAGGCAGCATTGCCCTCTATCAGGCTGCCAAAGCCTACGCTGTGGTAAAGGGCGAGGATGCGGTTCTGCCGGAGATGATAAAGAAGCTTGCACCCCCGGTTCTTGCCCACAGGCTCATGCTTTCCCATCAGAAGGTGAAGGAGTGGGATGACGCCGAGGGCGCGATTGCCTGGATTTTGGATCATACAGAGGTTCCTGTTTAGAAGGACGGAGCTGCTCTTTGAAAAAACATAAGAAGAAAGAAAACAAAATATTTAAATTTATGGGAGCTTTTGCCGGTTACCTGTTGGCAATGTTCTGCGTAGTTATATTTGCGCTTTTTTGCAGCGCTCGCGTGGGATGGTTTTTGCTGCTTGTGCTGGTGGGGGCTCCCATCGTTTCAGTGATTTGGGCCTTTTGCGCCTCATTCTTTCCGGAGTTTGAGCTTTTTTCTCCAACCACCCTGGTTGAGAGGGGGAAGGTCTGCCGCATAAAGGCGCGCATAAAAAACAGAAGCATTTTGCCCGTGCCGGAGCTTAGGTTTGCGGTAAAATCCCGGGGAAATTTTTCCATAGCAAATGAGGAATACGTCTGCTATACCCTTCTCGGAGAAGAAAATGAAACGGACATAGAGACGTATGCCCTTTTTGCCGGGGCTGCGGACATATGGCTGGTGAGTGCTGTGGTCTATGACTTTTTCGGACTGGTTGGATTTCCTGTCAGAAAAAAGACCGCTGACGGGCATTTGGCGGAACTTACCATAGGCATACTTCCCGAAAACAGGCAGCTTGAGCAGGAGGAGGACTGGCTTTTGTCTGCAAGGAGTGCGGCCTTTGACGGCGAGGAGCCGGAAAGTACGGTGGATGAAAGAAGCGCCATGTTCGGAGGCTTCCCGGGGTACGAGCACAGGGAGTATGCGCCGGGAGACCCGATAAAACGCATAAATTACAAGCTGTCCGCACGCACCGGCAAGCTTCAGGTGCGCCTTGACGAGCAGCAGGCTGTGGCAGGCATAGCCCTGGTCCTTTGCACAAGGCTTCCCGGGGATGTTGACAGGGAAAAGACCGTGAAAATCTGTTCCGACGCCCTGGAGGAATTTGCGGCAGTGGCAACCCATCTGTACAGGCTGGACTTTTCCGTAAGTGTTTTTCTTCCCGGGACCGAGAGCTTTGAAATAAAGAACCCGGAAGATATTGAGAATGTGCGAAATAAACTTGCGATGCAGAGATTCTCCGGGGCGGAGGCGGCAAAGATTCAGCTTCCCCCATCGGGCTCCCTCATTGCAATAATGCCCTACGGCGAGGAGAGCACCCTGGCGGAGCTTAAGGAATTTTCCGGAGCGGACAATAATTTTGTTACAGTGTATTTTTCCTCTATAGAGACAGGACAGAGACTGTAGCGTAAAGCGATGACGATGCTGCGAAAGAGCGGCAGCCTTGTATTTGACGATAGGAAAAGACGTAAATCATGAGAGCGCAGATAAAAAACTACATAAAGACAAAGAAGTTCGCTCTCGAGGTGGTGGCACTCATTTTCTCGGGGGCGCTCCTTGCAACGACCTATTCGATTTTCGATGGTCCGGTCTGGCAGGTTGTGCTTTACGGCCTTCTTGAGTGCGCCCTTGGCATCCCCTTTTTCGCCCTGTGCCA
>R03__coassemble_828_pt1 | contig 16218 bp, 16 predicted proteins | sample R03__metabat2_high_PE_063 | metagenome-assembled genome bin R03 | reverse complement strand
CGTGAAACCGGCCTGTTCACCAGGCCGGTTTTTTTATGCATAAAGCGCGCGGAGGCCATACTTTTATGTACCTAATTAAAAACATTTAATAGGGATTTATAAATTGACAAAGACTTAACAAAAACTCCGAATTATGTTATATTTGTAACAATTATGTGCACAGTCCGGGAATCTGCCCGGGCAAATCTATTCACTTTGGAGGTAAGAATGGAAAAACTGCTTATGCTGTTAATCTGCGTGCCCTTCCTGCTTGCACTCATACCCCTTATCATCCCGAACAACAAGGTTCGCTGGGTGATGGTCTATGTCTGCGGCATCGTTGTGGCAGCTCTTGCTGTTACCACAGCAGTTACGTGGATTACAAACGGTCATGTCGAAGTGACTTTCGACCTTCCCTACAGGGAAATCTTTGATAAGGTCATTCTCGCAGGAGACTTCATCCTGATGTTCCTTATCATCTGGCTTTCATTCAAACACAAGAAAGGCATCATAAGCCTTCTGTCTATCGTACAGACCCTTGCTGTTGCCTATGTTGAGGTGTTCGGCCCCGCCCGGGCTGAGTGCGAGTCAATCCGCCTTGACTGGCTTGCAATCATCATGATTCTCATCATCGGTATCGTGGGCGTTGCAATCGGCATCTACGCCGTAGGCTACATGCACGGCTACAGCCATCATCACACCGACGTAAAGGACAGAAGAAGATTCTTCTTCGCCATGATCTTCGTATTCTACGGAGCAATGTTCGGACTTGTATCTTCACTTGATCTCATCTGGATTTACTTCTTCTGGGAGATTACCTCAGTCTGCTCATTCCTTCTCATCGGCTACACCCAGACAAAGGAAGCCGAGACCAACTCCTTCAGAGCCCTCTGGATGAACCTTCTGGGCGGCTGCGGTCTTGCGGCTGCAATCGTATATGCCGTATATGTATACGGTGATGTGAGCCTTGATGTCATCGTTGACAACGGCGTTGCGGGAATGATCTTCCCCATCGGAATGCTCGCCTTTGCGGCTCTCACAAAATCAGCACAGTTCCCCTTCACGGGATGGCTTCTCGGAGCAATGGTTGCGCCCACACCTTCATCAGCACTTCTCCACAGTGCCACAATGGTTAAGGCCGGCGTTTACATGCTCCTTCGTATTTCAATCGCAATGAACGGAAATAAGGTGGGAACCATGGTCTGCCTGGTTGGCGGCTTCACCTTCTTCGCGGCATCACTTCTTGCAATTTCCCAGAGCGACGGCAAGAAGGTTCTTGCATACTCAACCGTATCAAACCTTGGTCTTATTACAGCCTGCGCCGGTGTCGGAACCATCAGCACCGCCTGGGCAGCAATCTTCCTTATCATCTTCCACGCAATTTCAAAGTCAATGCTTTTCCAGTGTGTAGGTGCTATCGAGAATGCAACCCACAGCCGTGACATCGAGGACATGCAGGGCCTTGCACAGCGTCTTCCCAAGCTTGCCGCAATCCTCATGCTCGGCATCGCAGGAATGTTCCTTGCACCCTTCGGCATGCTCATTTCAAAGTGGGCTGCCTTGAACGCATTCGTTGAGACAAAGGATACGCTCATGATCCTCTTCGTATGCTTCGGTTCCGCATCAACCATGTTCTACTGGACCAAGTGGCTTTCAAAAATTCTCGGTACAGGCGAGCAGCGCCAGAAGGACATCACCAAGCCCAATGAGTACATCTCAATGTTCTTCCATGCATTCCTTCTCATTGTCACCTGCCTTGGCTTCGCGTTCCTTTCAAGATATGTGATCGAGCCCGCTGTACAGACAATGTTCAACGACTCAAGCATGGTTATTTCAAACACCAACCTCACCATCATGGTAATCCTTATCATTGCAGTATTCCTTGTACCCTGCATCTGCTTCATCTTCGGACGCAAGGTAAGCGACAAGCCCGTCATCACCTACATGGCAGGTGAGAACACCGGCGACAACAGACACTTCCTCAGCTCACGCGGTGAGAAGATGGAGCTTGTTACTGCAAACTGGTATATGACTGAGTGGTTTGGCGAGAAGAAGCTGTTTATGCCTTCAGTTCTCGTTTCCACCCTTATCATTATTGTGTGCCTTTGCACAGTGACAGGAGGTGCATTCTAATGATGACATCTACTATTATCAAAATTGCTTCGGCAGCAGCATATTTCATCCTTGCACCTGTCATCGGCGGTTTCCTTGAGGGCTTTGACCGCAAGATTTCAGCCCGCATGCAGGGCCGCAAGGGCCCCTCAGTTTTCCAGCCCTTCTGGGACGTGAGAAAGCTTTTCAACAAGCAGCTCCTTGAGGTAAACAAGATTCAGCTTATGCTCCTCGGATCATACCTGTTCTTCATCATTCTCTCAGGCTGCCTCTTCTTTGCGGGACTTGACATGCTTATGGTAGTGTTCGCACTTTCCACCGCCGCAATGTTCATGATCCTCGCAGCAACCTGCACCCACTCACCCTACGCTTCAATGGGCGCCATGCGTGAGCTTGTCCAGATGATGTGCTGTGAGCCCATGGAAATTCTTGCAGCGGTCGGCCTTTGCCTTGCAAAGGGTTCCTTCAATGTCTATGACATTGCAACCTCAGGCGCTCCCGCAATCTGCAGCACCTTCGGTTTCTTCATCGGACTTGTATTCATCCTTACAATCAAGTTCCGCAAGTCGCCCTTCGATATTTCGACTTCACACCATGCTCATCAGGAGATGGTAAAGGGTGTTACCCAGGAGTTCGTCGGCGCAGAGTACGGTCTCCACTGCCTTGCAGAGTTGTATGAGACAGTTCTCATGTACGGCTTTGTAGCTCTCTTCTTCCTCTGGAAGAGCCCTGTGAGCTTCGCCGTAGCCATTGTTGCATGCCTTGTTGTTTACTTCCTTGAGATTCTCATTGACAACAGCTCTGCCCGTGTTAAGTGGCAGCTCATGTTCAAACTCGCATGGGGAGTAACACTTGTAACCGCAGGTCTCAACCTGTTCATTCTTTGTCTGGTATAGGAGGAACGATCATGAAAAATATGCATAAATCACCATGGCTTCTTCACTATGACGGATCAAGCTGTAACGGATGTGATATCGAGGTTCTCGCATGCACCACTCCCGTTTATGACGTGGAGCGTTTCGGAGTTATCAACACCGGTAACCCCATGCATGCCGATATTCTTCTCATCACCGGCGGTATCAATTCCCAGAACGAGGGAGTTGTTGCCCAGATTTATTCACAGATGCCCGAGCCCAAGGTTGTTGTTGCGGTCGGAACCTGTGCCTGCACCGGTGGTATTTTCAAAGAGTGCTACAACATCAAGGGCGGCGCTGACACCGTAATTCCCGTTGACATTTACGTTCCCGGCTGCGCTGCACGCCCCGAGTCAATCATCGACGGCGTTGTAAAGGCAGTTGCCCTCTATCAGCAGAAGCACGAAGCAGCAAAGAAGAATAAGTAAAGAAAGGACATACCATGGAACAGATTCAGGATACCATTTGGCAGATTGAGGCAGATGAGCTTCTTCCTGTCATCATGGAAAAGAAAAATGATTTCTGGCGTCTTGGCCAGATCTGCTGTGCCTTTGTGGATGATAAGTATGAAATTTCATACTCCTTCTGCAAGGACTACGAGCTTGTAAATTACAGACTTGTCACTCCCAAGGATGTGCCCGTTCCCAGTATTTCACGTGTATATCAGGCGGCACACTTCTATGAGAACGAGATGGTTGAGCTTTTCGGCTGCCCCATCGAGCATCAGAAGGTTGACCTTGAGAACAAGCTTTACCGCATCAACGAAACAACACCTTTTGTTAAGGGAAAGGAGGAAGCATAATGGCAAAGAGAAGTATTGTTCCTTTCGGACCTCAGCACCCCGTGCTTCCTGAGCCGATTCATCTTGACCTTGAGCTTGAGGACGAGACCGTCGTACGCGCCATCCCCTCTGTAGGTTATGTTCACAGAGGTCTTGAAAGCCTTGTAAAGAAAAAGGATTTCAACGAGATGGTATATGTTACCGAGCGTATCTGCGGTATCTGCTCTTTCATGCATGGCATGGGCTACTGCAACGCCGTTGAGCAGATCATGGATGTTCAGGTTCCCAGAAGAGCTGACTATCTCCGCAGCATCTGGTGCGAGATGAGCCGTCTTCACAGCCACACACTCTGGCTCGGACTTCTTGCCGATGCCTTCGGTTTCGAGGCGCTCTTCATGCACTCATGGAGAATCCGCGAGAAGATCCTCGACATGTTCGAGGAGGCTACCGGCGGCCGTGTTATTTTCTCAGTAAACAAGATCGGCGGTGTCCTTAAGGACATGCCCGCTGACATGCTTGCACGTTTTGTAAACAACCTCAACGACATGGAGAAGGAGCTTCGCGAGACAACCGCAGTTTTCCTTAACGACTACACCGTTGAGAGCCGTCTTCGCGGAGTAGGTATCCTCACTCCCGAGCAGGCAGTGCGCCGTGGAGCCGTAGGCCCCATGATGAGAGCCTCAGGCATTGCAGTAGATATGCGTAAGACAGGTTATGCGGCTTATGACGATGTTGATTTTGAGGTTATCACCTCGAAGGACTGCGACTGCTACGCACGCTGCGAGGTTCGTATCGGCGAGATCTTCCAGTCTATCGACATTATCCGTCAGCTGGTTGCAAAGATTCCCGACACTGAGATTTCAGTACCCGTTAAGGGCTTCCCCAACGGCGAAGCTTTCGTCCGTCTTGAGCAGCCCCGTGGCGAGGTATTCTACTACGTTCGCGCCAACGGAACCAAGTTCCTTGACAGAATGAGAGTCCGCACTCCTACCTTCGCTAACCTTCTTCCCCTGACCGACACACTTCAGGGCTGCCAGGTAGCGGATGTACCGCTTCTCATTCTTACCATTGATCCCTGCATCAGCTGTACAGAGCGATAGAAAGGAGATAAAAATGTCTAAACCATTCGCATTTGCCGGTAAGGCTATGAAAAATCTCTTTTCTAAGCCTGCAACCACAGCATACCCCTTCGTGCCCAAGGAATATCCCGAGCGCACAAGAGGTCATATCGAAATCAATGAGTCTCAGTGCATTCTCTGCGGAATGTGCATGAGAAGCTGCCCTCCCGGGGCAATCAAGGTTGACAAGCCCTCCCTCAAGTGGACTATCAACGGCTATGACTGTGTTCAGTGCGGTTACTGTGTTGAGAAGTGTCCCAAGAAGTGCCTCTCAATCGTCCCCGGATATACTGAGCCCGGCCCGGAGAAGGTCATTCGCGAAGTGAATGTACCCGAACCTCCGAAGCCCGCTCCGAAGCCTGCAGCTGCTCCCGCAAACGGCGCAGCACCTGCAGCAAAGGCAGAGGCACCCGCGGCACCCGCAGCTCCCAAGGCTGAAGCACCCGCGACACCCGCAGCTCCCAAGGCTGAAGCCTAAGAGATGAGCCGGGAAAAAACATTAAAATTTACTATTAAAGGGCTGGTACAGGGCATTGGATACCGGCCCTTTGTCGTGCAGAAGGCCGAGACTCTCGGCCTTTACGGTTTTGTCCGAAACACTGACGGAATTGTGACGGTTGCGGCAAAGGGGTCAAAGGAGAACCTTGATGCTTTTGAAAGGGAACTTCGAGATGATGCGCCGGCCGGGGCAAGGGTTACGGAGTTTTTGAAGGAGGAAATTTCCTGGGAGGAATATGCCGCTCTGCTTAAAAGCGCAAAGCCTGCCACCGGAAATGACAGTCAGGCGGCAGAAAGCGACGACAGGGCTTTTGAGGGTGGTTTTTATATTGCGGCAAGTAACACCGGAGAAAACCTTACCCTTCCCTACATCCCCGCGGACATAGCAACCTGCGATGACTGCATCCGGGAATTTTCCGACGAAAGCAACAGGCGTTACCGCCATCCCTTCATAAGCTGCACCTCCTGTGGCCCCCGCTACAGCATAATAAACGAGCTGCCCTACGACAGGGAACGCATCACCATGGAGAAATTCCCCATGTGCAAAGAGTGCGCCCGGGAGTACACAGCAAAGGGGGACAGGCGCAGACATGCCCAGACCATAGCCTGCAAAGACTGCGGTCCGAGGCTTGGCTTTGCAACTTATACTGCAGGCCGGGAGGAGTCATCCTTTGAACCTGGCAAGACCGGGGATGAGGAATGCTTAAGCCGCGCAATTGCTCACCTTAAGTCCGGCGGAGTGCTTGCAGTCATGGACATAGGCGGCTTTCATCTTGCGACCCTTGCCTCATCTGAGGAGGCGTCCCTTGAGCAACGGCGCATGAAGGGCAGGAAGAAAAAACCCTTCGCGGTCATGTTTGAAAATGTCTCTGAAGTAAGAAGGGCGGCAGAAGTTAATGAAACGGAGGAGGCGGAGCTTACCTCCACGGCACGCCCGGTTGTGCTTCTTAAAAGAACGGACAGTGCGGGAGATGGACTGCCTGCCCCTTCAGTGTGCTGCGACAGCCCCTATCTTGGAGCACTTCTTCCCTGCAATCCCCTGCAGCTTCTGCTGGTGCGTGAATGCGGACCCCTCATAATGACAAGCGCAAACCGGTCCGGAGATCTTATGATCACAGAGCCGGAGGAAATGCGGGAATTTATGCGAAAAAGATCTATGCAGGCAGAGGGCGCGAGCCTTTGCATTCTCTTTCACGACAGACCAATACTTACGCCCCTTGACGATTCCGTTGTGAGGGTAGTAAGTAGACGAAGGATCATCATAAGAAGGGCGAGGGGCTTTGTGCCTGAACCCATACTGACAAAGAATATTAAGGGCGGTCCCATGTTTGCCGCAGGTGGCGACATGAAGGCGACCTTTGCATATTATAAAAACAACAGAGTCATTCTCTCGGCGCCCTTCGGAGACATAGAGTCCGAGGAGGCCCGCAGAGCCTACAGCAGTGAGAAGGAGAGAATGGCAAAGCTTTTCGGAATAGAACCTGAAAACACGGTTTCCGACATGCACCCGGGGTACTTTACCCATCCCTTCGGGGGAAAGCATGTGTTCCACCACGAGGCCCATGTGGCATCGGTCCTTGCGGAGTACGGCATAGAAGGCGAGGCTGTGGGCGTTGCCTTTGACGGAACGGGCTACGGGGAGGACGGAACAGTTTTCGGCGGTGAGTTTTATCACTGGAATGGCTCGAAAATGAATAGATTTGCCGCTCTAAGAGGCGTGAAGCTGATTGGCGGAAACGAGGGCGTAAGAAACGGCGAGACGATTTTGAGCGGTTTTCTTGCGGATTATGAGGGGCGGAATGAAAGATATCCTGATGGAGCAGCCGGGAAAGTGTCGATAGCATCGGAACTGAACGCCCGGGGACTTATGCTTCCCGCAAATTATGAGCTCATAAAAAATGCCCTTAACAACGGCATCAACATGGTTCATTCATCCTCAATGGGACGCCTCTTTGATGCGGCATCCTGCCTTCTTGGAATCTGCTCCTACAGCGAGTACGAGGGCGAGGCTGCAATCGAGCTTGAGTATGCGGCTGCAAAGGCAAAAAAGCCTGTAAAGCCTGTGATGAAAAATTATTCGGAGAATGGCATTATCCGCGGGGATTCGCCGGAACTCCTTATGCAGCTTTTGCACGGACTGGCAGCAGGGGAGGCGGCTGCGGACCTTGCCCTTGGCTTTATTTATGCCATCGGAGACTGGATGGTCGGAATATGTGCCGAAAAATCCCGGGGCGGCGAGGTGCCCGTGCTCCTTTCCGGAGGCACCTTCCAGAACGGCATTCTCCTTGAATATGTTATAAAGGCCCTTGAAGAAAAGGGCATAAAAGTTTACATTAATCAGCAGGTTCCTCCGGGAGACGGCGGAATTGCATTGGGACAGCTTTTCCTGGGACAGCGATAAAAGCCCGGAAAGGCCGGAAAGGCCGGCAGCGCCCGGCCCATGTGCGGATTAAGAATATACGAAAGAGGTTTAATATGTGCGTAGCAGTACCCGGAGAGGTAATTGAAGTTAATGACGGCAAGGCCACGGTGAACTTCCACGGCAACGAGGTGACAGCATACATCGGCCTTGTGGATGTCAAAGTAGGGGATTTTGTTCTCGTTCACGCCGGCTGCGTTATTCAGAAAATGCAGAAGCGCGAGGCGGAGGAAATGATTGAACTTATGGACCTGATGGAAGAGACCATCGGCGAAAAGCAGGCTTAAAATGGATATTACCGAAATAAAAGATTATCTTAAAAATTATGACGGCCGGGAGATTACTCTGATGGAGGTCTGCGGAAGCCATACGGCGGCCATTGCAAAGTTCGGCATCAAGGGGCTTCTGTCCCCGAAGATAAGGCTCATTAGCGGCCCGGGATGCCCTGTGTGCGTTACTCCCGCGGCCTATGTTGACAGGCTGATCGGGCTTTCGCTTGAGCCGGGCACCACGGTTGCCACCTTCGGCGATCTAATGAGGGTTCCCGGAAGCAAGGAGAGCCTTGCCCTTGCCAGAAGCCGGGGCGCGAAGGTTGAAATGGTCTATTCTCCGATGGATGTGCTTGATCTTGCCACGGCAAAGCCTGATGAGAGGTATATTTTTGCAGCAGTGGGCTTTGAAACAACTGCCCCCGTTTATGCGCTTCTTGTGAGCGAAATAAGACGCCGCGGCATTGAAAACATAAAGCTGCTGACCTCAATAAAGACCATGCCCCCAGTCATTGAAAGCCTTATGGCGGACAGGGACAGACGTATCGACGGTTTCATTGCCCCCGGGCACGTATGCGCTGTCACGGGAAGCAATTATTTTGTGCCTCTTGCGGAGAAATTCGACATCCCTTTTGGTGTGTCGGGTTTTGAGGCGAAGGAACTTCTCATTGCCATTGCAGGAATCGTCAGAATGGTGGCCGCAGGTGAAAATGAAGTCCGAAATTACTACACCTCCGTAGTTACGCCGGCGGGCAATGAGATTGCCATGAAACGCCTCGATGAAATATTCGAAAAGGCCGATGCCCTCTGGAGAGGCATGGGAATCATAAAGGGTTCGGCGCTTGTGCTTCGCCCTGAGTATTCGGACCTTGACCTTGGCAGCGGCGGCATTCTGGATGAGACCGGTGAAAAGAACGGCTGCAGATGCGGCGAGGTTCTTGCGGGAAAGCTGGACTCCGAGCAGTGCCCTCTCTTCGGAAAGGTATGCACCCCCTCGAGCCCCATGGGAGCCTGCATGGTGTCCTTCGAGGGCAGCTGTTATCAGAAATTCATAAATAAGTAGGACGTCGGATTTTCCCGTCCCTCATTACAGGCAGGATTAAAATATGACACAAAGAATCACAATGGAACATGGAAGCGGCGGTGAAGCCACTGACAGACTCATATCCGAAATTTTTTCAAAGGAATTTTACAATGGGAAGAAGGGTGTTCTTGAGGATGCGGAAATCGCGTCCGGCGCAGGCACTCTTGCGGTCACCACGGACAGCTTTGTCGTAAACCCGGTTGAATATCCGGGGGGCAACATCGGAAAGCTCTGCGTCTGCGGAACCGTAAACGACCTTCTCATGCGGGGTGCCGTTCCGAAGTATCTGACCTGCGGCTTCATCCTTCAGGAGGGCCTTGAGGTTGAAAAACTCGAGCGCATTGTTCATGCCATGGCCGAGACCGCAAGGGAGGCCGGAGTTACAATCCTTGCAGGGGACACCAAGGTCGTGGAGGGTGACGGCGGACTCTTTATAAACACCGCAGGAATCGGTTTTGTACCCGAGGGACGCAATGTCTCAGCCGCGAATGCGAAGGAAGGGGATGTGATCATCCTCTCCGGAACCGTGGGCGAGCATCACGCCACCATCCTGTCCCACAGGCTTTCCGTTAAGAACAGCATCGAGAGTGACAACGCAGTCCTCTGCGAAATGACCTCGGCCCTTTTCGATGCAGGGGTCAGGGTGCACACCCTTCGTGACGTAACCCGGGGCGGCCTTGCCACCATCCTTAAGGAACTTGCGGTTTCCTCAAAGAAACGTTTCGAAATTCAGCAGGAAAAGCTTCCTGTTTCGCCTCAGGTTGCGGACTTTTGTGCAATCCTTGGACTTGACCCCCTCTACATGGGCAACGAGGGCAAGATGGTCGCCATTGTTCCCGCGGAGGACGCAGACAAGGCCCTTTCGGCCATCAGAAACAGCAGATACGGCGAGGGTGCGGTCATAATCGGCAGCGTCAAAGAACCCGCCGACGAGGCCGACACCGGAAGGCTTGCGCTCCTTACCGAAATCGGCGGCACACGGATCCTCGAGGTGCTCCACGGCGAGGGCCTGCCCAGAATCTGCTAGGCTGCAGGTGAATGCGCTTTGCACGGGCTTTAGTGCTTGTATTTTTCCGTAATAGTAGGTATTATAAAGAATATGTTTTTATGAGGCATTGCCTCAGAAAGGAGTACATTATGAAGATTAACGGTATTAAGAATACAGAAGAATTTTTTAAGGTAATCGATGCATGCGAGGGCCGTGTCGAGCTTATCACAGGCGATGGCGACCGCCTCAACCTTAAGTCAAAGCTCTGCCAGTTCATTTCACTTGCAAACATCTTCTCTTCAAGCAATGAGATTCCGGAGCTTGAGATTGTTGCACATGAGCCCGAGGATGTTAAGAAACTTGTTGATTATCTTATGCAGGCAAAGTAATCCGGAGCAAAAATGAACTTTAATTCTATTGATTTCCTTGTCTTTTTCCCTGTCGTGGCAATCCTGTATTACCTGATTCCACGAAAGGGAAAGGCAATATGGCTGCTTATCTGTTCATATTATTTCTATATGAACTGGAATCCCGTTTATGCCCTTCTCATTCTGGCATCGACGCTGATTACCTATATTTCCAGTATATGCATCGATAAAATAGGGGATTCCGAAAGGACAGATGAGCAGAAACTTAAGCTCAAAAAGCTTTCAGTGGCTCTGAGCTTTGTTTCCAATATCGGAATACTTGTATATTTCAAGTACACAAATTTCATCATCGAAAATATCAATGCCGTCATCGGACAGTTTGGCGGACAGGTACGGGTTCCGTCCCTGGACATCCTGCTTCCCGTGGGCATTTCCTTCTACACCTTCCAGGCCTTAGGCTACACCATGGATGTATACCGCGGCCAGATCAAGGCGGAGCGCAATTTCATCACCTATGCGCTCTTCGTTTCCTTCTTCCCTCAGCTTGTTGCGGGTCCCATCGAGCGTTCCTCAAACCTTCTTCGTCAGCTTTACGAGGAGCACAAGTTTGATTTCGAGAACGTGCGTGACGGCCTTATGCAGATGATATGGGGCTTCTTCATGAAGATGGTCATCGCGGACAGGATTGCAACCGTGGTTGATACGGTGTTCGCGGATCTTTCATCCTACAGCGGAATGACCTATGCTGTGGCCATACTGCTTTTCGGTATCGAGATTTACTGCGACTTTGCGGGCTATTCGACAATCGCCGTAGGCGCCGCAAAGGTCATGGGCTTTTCTCTTATGGAGAACTTCAACTGCCCCTATCTTTCAGACTCGATTCATGATTACTGGAACAGATGGCACATTTCCATGACAAGCTCGTTCCGGGATTATGTATATTTTCCCCTTGGCGGAAACCGCAAGGGCAAGGTCAGAAAGTGGATCAACGTCTTCATCGTATTCCTGCTTTCCGGCTTCTGGCACGGTGCGGCCTGGAACTACGTTATCTGGGGCCTTTTTAACGCCTTCCTTCAGATGGTCGGCGCCGGCATGATGCCCATCAGAAACAAGGTTGTCGAGGTTCTCGGCCTTGACCGCAGCAAGCCCAGCCATAAGGTTTACAAGATTGTTGCGACCTATTTCCTTATCTGTTCGACTCTTATCATGTTCCGCAGCCGCTCCCTTGTGGATGGCTGGCATATTGCAAAGAGTATCGCAACAACCTACAATCCCTGGGTTCTGTTTGACGGCAGCCTTTACAATCTCGGACTTGACCAGAAGAAGTTCACCGTCATGATCCTGAGCATTCTTGTGCTTGTGACCGCTGACATTCTTAAATACAATGGAATTTCAGCCCGGGAGTGGATCAAAAAGCAGGAGACCTGGTTCCGCTGGGCCGCTTATATTCTCGCAATCTGCGCCATCTTCCTTTTCGGTGTATGGGGCTACGGTTACGATGCTACAGCATTCATTTATTTCCAGTTCTAAATTATGCAGAATACAAAAGCCAAAAAAATCATAAAAACAATTATCAACTGTATAATCTTCCTGATCGTATTTGCGCTGGTCATGGGATACATTGCCTACGTCTGCAAGAGAAAGAATTCAAACGAAAAGTATGATGATTTCTTCTCGCAGGAGGAGGATTTTGATGTGCTCTTCTTCGGCTCAAGCCGTGTGCTGAACGGCATCTACCCCATGGAACTTTGGGAAGATTACGGAATGGTTTCCTACAACTTCGGCGGCCATGGCAACTACATCCCGGTTTCCTACTGGGTGTGGAAAAATTCCATGGATTACAATAAGCCCAAGCTTGTTGTAATCGACGCCACCTTCATCCAGGAGAACAAGCCTTACCGCGAGAACACCCAGCAGGTGCATCTTTCAGTTGATTCCTTCCCGCTCACCAAAACAAAGTATGACATGGTGGAAGATCTCTTCGGGGATCCGGATTCCGATTTCTATGACAACAGATACGAGTTTCTGTTCCCCTTCGGAAGCTATCATGACCGTTGGAACGAGCTTACATCAGACGATTTTGTTGTGAACGATTCACCGGAAAAGGGCGCGGAGATGCGAATCGACGTTGCCAAGATGGTGAAGGCCGACTGGCTCAAGGAGGAGGATCCCTGGCTTGAGGAAACTCTTGCGAAAAAGTATCTTCGCCAGTGGATTAAGGAGTGCAAGGAGCAGGACATCGAGGTGCTTCTGGTTCAGCTTCCCTATGCCGCCACAAGACTTGAGCAGACCTACTCCCAGGGCGTTGAGGCCCTGGCGAAGGAACTGGACGTAAACTACGTCAACATGCTCTATGAGGATGTTGTAAATTACCACACGGATTTCTATGACACGGACGGACATCTGAATCCCTCCGGCGCCCGCAAGGTTACGGATTATCTCGGCCGGTATATTAGCGAAAATTATGATATTCCCGATCATGGCCGGGATGAGGAGTACAGCTTCTGGTATGACGATTATCAGGAATACAAGAATTACAAGATCAGTCTCCTCAAGTCCCAGAAATATCTCGAGACCTATCTGATGCTCTTAAACGACAGCGACCTTTCCTGCGAGATTTATATAAATTCCGCATCCAAGCTCCTTGAGGATGAGAAGGTTATGCAGCTCATCGAAAACCTTACGGAGAGCGTAGAGGTTGAGAACAACGGAAACTATGTTGAACAGGTTGACGGAACGTCCTGGGATTATGACATGGAAATCATTGTCAACGACCTTGAGAATTTCGAGACCATAGACGATGTGAAGTTCACAATCAGCGACGACACCAAGCCCTCCGACGAGGCACTTGACAACGCAATATTCTTTGCGAACGACAGCTACATAAAATACGGTTCACAGTAATAAAAGCAAAACTAAAGCCCCTGCTTCTGCAGGGGCTTTTTGCGTCTTAAAATTGCAGGGCTAAAGGCTGAATACTAAACCTCGATTCCCGATTCATTCAGAATGTTTCGAAGAATGATATCGAAGCTGTAATTTTCCTTTACCTTCCTGTGGCCGTTCTCGGCAATTTCATTTCTCTCTTTGTCATGGGAAAGATAATAATCAATCTTTGCAAGAAGGTCATTCTGGTCCTCGTAGTAAACAAAGTCCTCGTCCGGAGTGAAGTGCCGCAGCAGATCCTCCTGATAGTTGGTGAGAAGAAAACCGCCGGATGCCATAATGTCCATGCAGCGAAGGGGGATGCCGGTCTTGATGCTTCGCAGGGAAATGTTGAGATTTATTTTGCTGTTGTGGAAAACAATGGGCATCTCCGTTACATATTCCGCAACGCCCATGTTTTTTCCGCCGGGGATGACGGCATTTGGATCGATGGTGAAAAACTTGAGGGGAAACTTTTCTGCTACGGCAGTAAGAAGTCTCGTCCTTTCGAGCCTTGTCATCTGTCTTCCGAGGACATAATTGGCAACGATGTACTCGCGGGTTTCGATGCCGTCCCTTGCAACACCGTATTTCATGGTGGTGAGAACATCCTCCACCACATCCTTGGGAAGGGTCTCCTCCACGAAGGAATAACCCTGAATCTGAAGCTGGGCCTCCATGATTCCCTCGAGATATCCACGGGTGTGATCGGAAATGCCTCCGAGAAGATCATAGAAGTTGTGCTGCTCTCCGTAGAGGGCGCCCACAAAGGTTACGTCTCCGGAAAGCCGCTTTCTGTCGTAGGACCGAAGAAGCATCTTCTTGATTTTCTCTGCATTGGCGGGCAGGATGGAATAATGGACTGTGGTGATGCCGTTTGAGGCAAATTTCGCATATTCCGAATAATCGAAAACAAAAATATGATTCGTGGGATAAATGGTTGTGTAGGAATAGAGCATGACATGGGGCGAATCATATACAAATGAAACGTAGGTCAGCTCAAGGTCGTGGCAGACCTGTGCAAGCACGGGATGGTAGTTGAAGGAAAAAACGAAATCGATGCTGTTTTCGCGGATGAAGGCCTTGCACTTGGTGTCAAAGTCCTCGCTTCTTCGCTTCTGGTAGTCGTCGTGGCTGAATTTGAAAATGTTAAAGCCCATTTTTTCAAAGGCGTCGAGGGCATCCTCGAGGCCGAAGCAGGGCCATTCAAGAAAAAGAAGATTCATGTGCCTCTCCTGATTATGTTTATATATGCACTCGGCGTAAGGACGGAATGCATGCAACATTGGAATTATAACATTTAGTGGCACGCATTCTCAATAATTGTTGGTGTATTTTGCTTAAAATGTTATAATAACTCTATGTATGTAAATGAGATACCGGTTATCATACCGTCGCTGCACCCCGGGGACACCCTTATCCCCCTGATTCGGGAGCTGCAGGCCATCCCCATGGAGAACATTATCCTTGTGGATGACGGTTCGGGACCGGAATACAACTCAATATTTCAGGAGGCGAAGGACCTCGGATGCCATCTTCTCGTGCACGAGGTCAATAAAGGCAAAGGACGCGCCCTGAAGGACGCTTTTTCCTATTGCAGGGAAACCTTCCCGGACCTTGTGGGTGTCGTGACCGCGGATTCCGACGGACAGCACACTCCGAAGGACATAAAGCGCCTTGCGGATGAGCTCTGCGAGCACCCCGAGGACATGATCTTCGGCGTAAGAAAATTCGACGGAGATGACATTCCCTGGAAGAGCAGCTTCGGCAACAAACTCACCTGTGTCCTTACTGCAGTTATCGGCGGCGTCAAGGTTTCCGATACCCAGACCGGCCTTCGGGCGATTCCCGCCGATTTCATGGAATTTCTTATCGGCGTTAAGGGCGAGCGTTTTGAGTATGAGATGAACTGTCTCCTCGAATCCGCTGGAAGATGCAGGATCCGTGAGGTTGAAATCGAAACCATCTACGATTCAAAGGAAAATCATGTCACCCATTTCAGACCGGTGGTTGACTCGGCGAAGATCTACAAAATCCTCTTCAAAAGGTTTTTCATGTTCTGCGCCTCATCCCTGTCATCCTCGCTGATTGACCTGATTTTCTTCAGCTGCTTCTGTTACCTTATCGGTGACAAGGGCCATGCGGTATTTGTTTCCACGGTCCTTGCGAGAATAATATCCGCAACCTACAACTACACCGTAAACCGGCGTATTGTATTTAAGAGCAGGGAGGGCAGGCTTAAAACCGCAATGAGGTTCGTTGCACTTTCCCTTGTGATCATGCTCCTTTCCGCAACCGGCTCCACCGTCGGCACCATGCTTTTCCCGGCCCTTCCCAAGGTCGTTGTCAAGATTGTGGTTGACGCCGCGCTCTTCATATTAAGCTATACAGTTCAGAAACGCCTGGTGTTTTAATGGATTTTCGCAAGCTGAAAAAGTACAAAATAACCATACTGCTGGTTGTGATGAATTCCGCGATCTGGCTTGCTATGGAAATCCTCGGCAACACCTTCGATCCGGATTACATGTATTCCCACGGCGCCATGTCGGCCTACGGAACACTTGTCGATCACGAAATATGGCGATTCTTCACGAGCATGTTTCTGCACTTTGGACCCCAGCATCTTGAACAACATGCTTCTTCTGGCAGTTGTTGGGAATTACCTTGAGCGGGCGGTGGGGTCCGTAAGATATCTTATCATCTACCTTGTTTCCGGCATGGCGGCCTCCGTGACCTCCTGCCTCTACATGGTTTACAGGGCAAATT
>R03__coassemble_813_pt1 | contig 16550 bp, 16 predicted proteins | sample R03__metabat2_high_PE_063 | metagenome-assembled genome bin R03 | reverse complement strand
TGTCCTCCGCAAGATGTCCTTTTTTGCTTGTGGCAATTCCCGCAGAACCTATAAAAAGAAGGGCGTCCGCCTCATAAAAATCAGGCTCCTCGAATCTTTCCCGAAGAACCGGCAAAACCCGTTCCCCACGGAAGATCACATTTTCGTTTTTTATTTTCAGGGCAATTTCCTCTGCCCTCATTTCACCCCTTTGGGAGAAGTGATAAACGTATAAAATCATCTGCGCCCCCGCTTTTTGCAAGCACACCTCTGTCGCTTTCGTATAGGATGACCTCAACCCTTGCAGGCTTTGCCCGCCCGTTAAGATGCCTCATTATTTTTTCAAGAAGAACCCTGCAGGTTTCCTTCGTAAGACCAATGCCATCAAGGATTTCAAGCCCCGCCGAGGTCGTTGTGGCACTTAACATTTCAGCAGAAAGAAGCTGCAGTTTTTCCGCGGCACTCTTTTTGTCTGCCGCCTCCATGGCCGCCTCAAACAAAAGCTCAAGCCTTCTGTCTCCCTCCGAGGAGTGGGTGTTCATGACACCGCCCGAAACCTTAACAAGCTTTCCTATGTGGCCTGCAAAGAGAATCTTATCAAATCCCGCATCAACAGCCGCGTCCATGGCATCCCCGACAAAATTTCCGCAGGGCACGATTTTGTTCTGCGGAAAATCATATTCCTTTCCGAGAAATGTCATTCCGTAATTTCCCGGCACAATAACTGCGGTGTTCATCCCCTCGGATTTCATCATTCCAAGCTGAAGGCGGATGGTGTCCGTAAAGGCCTTTGCGCTTTTCGGCTCAACGATTCCGGTGGTCCCAAGAATCGAGATTCCGCCCTCTATTCCCATTTCAGGATTGAAGGTTTTCGCCGCAATCTCCGCCCCACGTGGAACATAAATTGTAATCGTCAAAGGTCCCTCGAAATCAAAATTTTCCATCTGGTTTCGGACCTCATCTTCTATCATTTTCCGGGGCATATTATTTATGGCAAAGTCCCCCACAGGCCTTGAAAGTCCGGGGCGGGTAACTCTTCCTATGCCTTCGCCTGCCGTAAGATTAAAATTCTTTTCGCCCCCAAAGGCCGCCTTTGCAAAAACAAGAATTCCGTTTGTAATATCCGGGTCGTCCCCCGCGTCCTTTTTTACAGCGCAGGAAACCTCCCCGGAGCCTTTGCTTATTTTAAGAATTTCCGGCCTGTATACCATGCCTGCGGGAGTTGTGATTTCAAATTTTTCAGTTTCTTCACCTGAGAGCAGCATAAATGTCGCAGCCCCGGCCGCAGCCGCCGCACAGCTTCCTGTGGTAAACCCCTTCCTCATCATGACCTTGCTCCGCAAAGATACATGAGGGCGTTTACGATTGCAGCCGCCACATTGCTTCCGCCCTTTCGGCCGAAGTTTATGATATAGGGAACCCCGCTTCCACGGAACAGTTCCTTTGAAGCCTCAACATTTACAAATCCAACCGGAACACCTATAAGAAAATCCGGGCGTCTTCCGCCCCGTTCGATTCTCTCGTGAAGGGCAATTAATGCCGTGGGCGCGTTTCCGATTGCATAGATTACGGGGCCTTCAATCTTTTCTGCCCTCTCCATGGAAACCGTGGCCCTGGTGACGCCCCTTTCCTTAGCCTCTGTGGCCACATTTTCATCTGCCATAAAGCAGCAGGCGCTGCAGCCAAGCCTTTTAAGGGCCCCCTTATTGATTCCCGAAAGCGCCATATTTGTGTCAGTGACAACGGTTGCCCCCTGCTCAAGGACTGACATGGCTGTGGCAACTGCATTTTCCGAATAAGAAAGGGTTTTGGCATAGGAAAAATCCGCCGTGGTATGGATGACACGCTTTGTGATGGGAAGCTCCTCGGAAGGAAGGCTTATTCCCATTTCGGAAAGCTCCTCGGAAATGATTTCAAAGCTTCTCTTTTCAATTTCGGAGGGAAGAATATATTCAATTTCAGGGACAGTGTTTTTTTCCATTTTCTTTTTAAATTCCATATCCGAATTGGCAAGGAAACTCAGAATATGCTCCCGGCATGCTCCATATCCGGATTAAATCAGGTGAAATGAAGGATAACTGCAGCGATGATCATAGTTGATAAAAGTATCAACCACCATAATATACAGGCATTTCGGATGAGATTATTACATTTTCCAACATCTGAGCGTTCTATAGGCCGCCTGTCATCTCCTATGGTGGGCTTTTCCACCCATTCGCCGAAATAGTATGCTCCGCCGCCCAGTCTTATTCCCAGGGCACCGGCTGCTGCCGCCTCCCCCTGGGCTGAGTTCGGGCTCTTATGATTTCTGCCGTCACGACGCCAGATTTTAAAGGCGCATTTTCCGGAAAATTCCCTTCCCGAAAAAAATGCCGAAAGCGAAATAAGGATTCCGGAAATCCTGCTGGGGATATAATTTACAAAATCGTCAAGCCTTGCGGCGCATCTTCCGAAGTAAAGATATTTTTCGTTTTTGTAGCCCACCATGGAATCCATGGTATTTACCGCCTTATAAAACCATCCAAGGGCCGGCCCGCCGATTGCAAGGTAAAAAAGAGGCGCTATGATTCCGTCAGAAGCATTCTCCGCCACGGTCTCAACCGCAGCCCGAAGCACCCCCGCCTCATCAAGGGGCTCCGTGTCCCTTCCAACGATCATGGAAAGGGCTTTTTTTGCCTTTGAAAGGCCCTCCTCTTCAAGAGCCGAAACAACCTTCATGCTTTCAAGCCGAAGGCTTTTTAAGGCTATGGCATAGTAGGTGAGCAAAAGTTCGACGGCAATCCCCGCATAAGGATGCACAAGATATGCAAGAGCTGTAATTCCGCCTGCCAGAAGGATGCTTAAAAGACAGACCGATATAACAAGCAAAAGGCCCTTAAGTACATCGGCCCTGCTGCCTTCCTTTCCCCGAAGCCTCCTCTCGAGCCATAAAATAAGCCCTCCTATGAGCCTTACGGGATGGGGCAGGCTGTGGGGATCCCCTAGAATTCCGTCAAGAACAAAGCCCCCGAAGAATGCCAAGCTGTGATATATTATCCACTTTTCCATCTTTTATCTCACAGGTTGCCTCAAGAAGGTAACCATCTCCGTTTTTAGGTATGTTTTCATAATAGTCGCAGCCCGTATAGGACGAGGTAAGCGCCATGGCATTTCCCGCATGGGCAACAAGCATCACCTTTTTAGCCCCCGCCTCATATGCCAGCTGGGCAAGCTTTAAGAGTGCCGCCCTGTTTCGTTTGATAAAATCAGATTTTTTTTCGCAGCCCTCCGGGCACTTTTCGCCGGCAGAATCGACCCATTCCCTGTAGGCCTCATCATGCTTAAGCTGTCCGTAGTTTTTATTTTCAAAGGGCCCGAAGGAAAGCTCCGCAAACTCCTCTATGACAGTTTTAGGAACATCTCCTGCGATTGTTTCAAGAGTCTCGCGGCATCTTTTCCTTGGGCTTATAAAATACATTTCACACCGGGGATATACATCCTTCCGCAAAAGCCTTACAAGGCATTCCCTGCCGTAGGATGAAAGGTCCTCATCCGTTGTTCCTATGTATTTGCCCTCCTCATTGCCTTTGGTCTGGCCGTGGCGGACAAAGACAATCTCAATTTTATCTGTCATACATTAAACACCCATCTTAAGCAGAATTTCCGTAACCGCAATTCCCGCAGTCATAAGAAGCTGGCTCATTAAAATATAGGCCCCTGCAAGGTCCCCTGTAATTCCGCCGTAATCCTTTTTAGAGCGAAAATAATACAGGCCGTAAGATATAAAAAACAAAGCAGCCGTAACTGCTCCGTAGATTGCATTATAAAAAAGCATAAGTAAAACTGCCCCAATTATCCATGCGAAAAGGCAGACCACAACAGCGGGATTTGCTCCCGTTCTCTTTTCATCAGCAAGCATTCCGCCGGATTTTGCGGAGGGGAAAAAGCAGACCGCAAGGCCGCTGCCAGCCCGTGAAAGAACAAAGATAAAACAGCAGCTTTTAAGCCCCCCATCATCAAGGCAGAAAAGCGCCGCAAGAAGCAGCAGAAGGTAGACAACAAGCCTTATTACCGCAAAACCGCCGATGTGGGGGTCCTTCATTATGGCAATCCTCTCCTCCCTGCTTTTGTAGGAGGAAACCGCATCCATAGTGTCCATAAAACCGTCAACATGGATGCCTCCGGTCACAAGGATGGGAATTGCCGCAAAAATAAGTACCATGGGGGCCGCCGGGATTTTTAAAATTCCCGCAAGCCATATCCAAAGGAAACAAAGGCCGCCAATAACTGCACCGATCAGGGGGAAGAAAATGAACATATATTTCATGTCCTTTTCCCTGTAATTTATCTTCGGCATGGGGATGGCGCTGAAGGTCAGAAAGGCCGCGCAGGCTGACCTTAAGACTCCCATTTATTCTCTCCCTTAAGGCAGGCGCCCCTGCCCTTTGAAACATTGTAAACCGTGTCGGCCTTTGCAAGGATTTCAAGGTTCACCATGCCCATAATCTTTGAGTAGGAAAAGCTCCAGTCATTTTCAGCATCACTGCCGGCGAAGGCGTTGTTTGTGACAATGACAATCTCAGAGGCGGAGTCTGCAACCGCCTGTACCTCCGACACAACCTTGTTCGCAATAGCCTGTATGTCCTCTTCCTCTGCAGCCCGGTCTCCGCAGTAATTGTAAAGCTCGTTTGTCACAAGGTTTGTCATGCACTCAAGAAGCACATTTTTGCCTGCGAATATGGGAGCAACCTCCTCGAGGTTCACCTCTTTTTCAACAGTCAGAAAGTCCTTTCCCTCACGGAGCTTTCTGTGCTTTTCAATGCGTTCCTTTGAAGCCTCCGTAAGAGTTTCCATTGTGGCGAGATAATATTTTACGCCCTCAATTGAAGAGATGACCTTTTCCGCAAATTCCGATTTACCGCTGTCCGGTGTTCCGATTACTACTATCATTTTCAAAACCTCTCATACTGATCAACATTTATATCGTCGAAGGTTGCGCCTTCGTCATAATACCTCTTAACAGGAGCAAGAAGGGAGAGCAAAAGCACGCCCCCGGTTCCCTCCCCAAGGGACACCTCCGCGCTGATTGGAGGATGGGCGCCGAACTCAAGAAGAATCCGTTTTGCGCCGGGCTCCCTTGAATCCTGGGAGAAGATTATGTACTCCTCAACCTCGGGCCTGAGGACCGCCGCCACAAAGGCCGCCGTGCCGCTCACAAGGCCGTCGGAAACAACGGGAATCCCGAAGGCCGCGCCGCCTATAAAAAGTCCAACCAGAGCGGCTATCTCATATCCTCCGAGGGTTGTGAAAATCGTCATCACATCCTTTGAATTAAGATTCCAGATTGCCCTTGCCTCTTTTATGACGGAAATTTTTTCCTTAAAGCCCTCGTCGGAAAGTCCCGCGCCCCTTCCGCAGACCCTCTCAGGGTCCGTGCGGAGCAGGGTTGAAATTATCGCCGCGGAGCTTGTGGTATTTCCGATTCCCATCTCTCCTGCAAGGATAATCTTATAACCTTTTTCTTTGAGCTCCCGGGCCTTTTCAAAGCCCACGGAAATCGCCGCCATGGCCTCCCCTGCAGTCATTGCAGGCTCCTTTACAAAGTTTCTTGTGCCGCCTCTTATGAGCTTGTTTTCAATGCCCTTAAAATCAACGGGAAGCTTCATTCCCACATTGACCGGGATAACATCGGCACCGACCGCCTTTGCCATGACGCAGACAGTGCTTGTTCCCTCCGCAAGCCCCTTTGCAACCTGATAGGTCACATTCTCATCGGACTGGGAAACTCCCCTTGCAATGATGCCGTGATCGCCGCAGAAAACCGTGACCGCAGCGGGGGAAAGCTCAACCTTATCGCTTCCCTGGATCATTCCGATTTTGCAGAACAGTTCCTCAAAATTTCCAAGACCGTCAAGGGGCTTCCCAAGGCTGTCGAATTTTCTTTTTATTTTCCTGCCGAGATTTTCGTCGAGTTTTTTGATCCCGGCCTCCATGTAATTTGACATTTGACCATTCCCATTATCTTTTTTATTTCATGCATATCGCAGTTTGCGCTAACCGCCTCTGCCGCAAGCTCAAACTGATGATTGCGAAAGCCCTCGTAGGAGTAGGTGCTCTCCGTTCTGCCAAGGAAGGCATTTCTCACGGCATCCTCGTCAAAAAAGCCGTGGATGTAGGTTCCGTAAACAAGCTTTTCATCCTCCTCCCGGACACGGGATCTCCTGCCGTTGTGGATCTCGTAGCCTCTCACAATAACACCGTTTAAATATCCGAAGCCCTCCGGCGCATCCTCAATGACCCGCCTTGTCTGGGTGGTAATTTTTTCCTTGTCAAGAACCGTCTTTATGCCGAGAAGTCCAAGGCCTTCCTCCCTGCCGCCGCCCTCGGTTTCATCCGGGTCGTCGATGTCGATTCCCAGCATCTGATAGCCGCCGCAGATTCCCATAATCTTACATTCGCCTGCCAGGGCTTTTATTGCAGCCGCCATGCCTGAGGCCTTGATGTACCTAAGGTCCGGTATGGTGCTCTTTGTGCCGGGGATGATAAGAAGGTCAGGCTTTCCTAATGCCGCTGCGCTTGATACATAGCGAACCTTCATTCCGGGCTGCTCCGAGATGGCATCAAAATCCGTAAAGTTTGACATTCGTGGAAGCTTTATTACCGCAATGTCCATAGGCTCCGCGTCGTCTTTCCCTTCGGCCTTCTGTTTTTCATTTTCAGACTTCTTTGTGCCGGCCTCACCGGGAAGGTTCATGCTGTCCTCCTCCTCGATTCGGGCCTCGCTCATGGGAATTACTCCGAGGACCTTTCTTGAACACTTGCTCTCAAGAGTCTTGATTCCGGGAAGAAGAAGATTCACATCCCCGCGGAATTTGTTTATGAGCATGCCCCTTACAAGGCGCTTGTCCTCAGGTTCAAGGAGGGAAAGGGTTCCGTAAAGCTGTGCGAAGACTCCGCCCGGATCAATGTCACCTGCAATGAGAACCGGCGCCTTCACAAGCTTTGCAAGACCCATATTCACAATGTCATTCTCCCGAAGATTTATTTCCGCGGGGCTTCCGGCTCCCTCGATTATTATGATGTCATATTCCCTGTCAAGCTTTGCGAAGCTCTCAAGCACAATGGGCACAAGCTGCTGCTTATATTCATAATAATCCGCAGCCTTCATGTTTCCAACGCTACGCCCCCGCACAATAACCTGGGAGCCAACGTCTGTCACGGGCTTTAGTAGAATCGGGTTCATATCAACGGAAGGGGTTGTCATGGCCGCAAAAGCCTGGGTTGCCTGGGCCCTTCCCATCTCAAGTCCCTCCGCCGTGGCATAGGAATTGAGCGCCATGTTCTGGGCCTTGAAGGGTGCAACCCGGTAGCCTTCGTTGGCGAAATATCTGCACAATCCGGTGACAATGAAGCTCTTTCCCACATTGCTCATTGTTCCCTGTATCATAAGTTTATATGCCATATTATTTCCTCAGAGTCTGATCTGTCCTGTTGCCTCGTTAAAGTCCTCTTCTGCAAGGCCGAAAAGCCCTGCCACATATCCGCCGGAAAAAATCTCCCCGGCAGTTCCGACCCGGTCAACGCCGCCGTCCTTAATACATATTATTTTATCAGATATCTGTCTTGCAAGGTCAAGTTCATGAAGTGACATGAGCACCGCAAAATCCTTCTTTTTCGAAAGCTCCTTAAGAAGCCTTAAAAAACCCAGCTGGTATTTTATATCAAGAAAGGAAGTCGGCTCATCAAGGATCATAAGCCGGGGCTCCTGGGCAAGGGCCCGGGCAAGCATTACGCGCTGCCTTTGTCCGTCGCATATCTACGTAACATCCCTGTCCGCAATTTCCGATGTTTCCGTTGCGGCAAGGCAATCCTCCACCGTTTTAATATCCGCACCGGAAAGGATCCCGAGTCCTCCCGTGTAGGGAAATCTTCCGGACTCCACAACCTCCCTGCAGGTAATATAGTCACCCCTGTAGCGGTTTGTAAGCACAAGGGAAACCCTTCTTGCTATTTCCCGGGGAGGAATCTTAAAAAGCTCCTCACCCTCAAGCATAACAGTGCCGCCGATTTTTTCAAGTCCTCCGTAGAGGGTTTTAAGAAGGGTGGTCTTTCCGGAGCCGTTAGGCCCGATAATGCTGTGTATCCTTCCCCCTTCAATCTCAAGCGAAACCCCTGCAAGGACAATATTTCCATCATAGCCGCAGGATAAATTTTCCGTTTTAAGACAGCTACTCATAGGCTCTGTCCCGCCTTCTTTTTATCATCATAAATATTACCACAGGTGCGCCGAAAAATGCAGTCACTGTGCTTATTGAAAGTTCCGTGGGGCAAAGCAGCATCCTTGCGGCAAAATCGCAGAAAAGACAGAAAACGCCGCCCCCGAGAAAACACGCAGGAATAAGCACAAGGGGCTTCTCTGTTTTAAGAAGACTCCTTAAAAGTACGGGCACCGCGATTCCCACAAAGGAAACAGGTCCCGCAAAGGCCGTCACAGCCGCCGAAAGAAGGCTTGAAAGCAAAATGAGAAGAACGCGCAGCAGCCTTATATTAACGCCCACGCCCTTTGCATACTCCTCTCCCCCAAGATAAGCCCCAAGGGGCTTTGAGAGCATTAAAAGAACCGCAAAGCAGGCCAGAATAACAAGCATCATAAAAACTGCCTGTCTTTCGTTAATTCCCGAAAGGGAACCCTTCGACCAGTTATGAAGATTCACAATATCCGCATCATCTGCAAAGGTAACCACCAGGTCTGTGACCGCCGAGCAGATATAGCCTGTCATGATACCGCACACAAGAAGCATCGCCATGCTACGGATTTTCGCCGAGCACAAAAGTACAAAAAGCGTTGCAAGGCATGCCCCCGCAAAGGACGCCGCAGTCATATGAAAAAGCCCGACAGCTCCACCGGGAACGAACACAAAAAGAAGGGCCACCGCAAGCTTTGCCCCATGGGAAATTCCGAGAAGATAGGGGCCCGCCAGGGGATTATGAAAAAAGCTCTGCAGGCAGTATCCTGAAAGCGCAAGGGCCGCCCCCGCAAAGTAAGCCCCCAGGGCGCGGGGCATCCTAATATCCCAGATGATGCCTGCGGCCTTGTCATCGCCGTCGAAAATGCAGCGAAGGACCTCACCCGCCGGAAGGCTCACGGAGCCAACACCAAGTGAAAGTACAAGGCCTGCCATCGTCAGGAGGGCAAGGGTGATGTATGTAATTGTGAGTCTTGTCTTAGTCATAGTTTTATTCTCCGGTCGCACGCGACTGCCCGCTCTTCCTGCTTCGGTCGCACGCGACTGCCCGCTCATTTGCGCTCGCACACGCTCCCGCTCCGCTCTTCCTGCTCACGTTACTAAATTCGCGCTGCGTTCCTTGCGCTCATTAAGTAACGAGCGTCAGAGAGGGTGCGAGCTGCAAACGATGCGGCTCAGCCACGTGCTCGGGGATGCAGGTGATACGTTTAAGTCACACGCTCCCGCCCGATCATTGCACTTGCAACACGCTCCCGCTCCGCTCTTCCTGCTCGCGTTACTAAATTCGCGCCGCGTTCCTTGCGCTCATTAAGTAACGAGCGTCAGAGAGGGTTGTGAGGCGCTAAATCCATGGCGCATCACCCGGCTCGGATACTGCAATATCGATTACTTAAGTCGCGTGAAGAATTTCAAATTATCATACTGGCCGGCGACGCCGTAGGCTGTCTCATCCCCGCCGGCAATCACGCCCATCTCCCGCTCGATGTCGCCGATTTCCATTACGGACTGGTACAGGCTGCCGGTGGTGCAGTAGACTGCCTTGTTGCGAAGGTTTACGGCGCTGATTAAAGCAGGATTTAATTTTTCAAGTTCGTCGACTGAGGCTATTTCTCCGGCGATTGAGGAGTTGTAAATCAGGATGTCCGCGTCCTCTGCAAGGGATGCAAAAGACTCATTCTGTATGGTCATGGTGCCGGTGGCATCGCTGTCCGAAAGCTCCCCGAATACATATTCGCCGCCTAAGTCCTCGAGCATTTTCACCATATAGTCCCCGGCCTTTCTGATGCTGATGTTGCCGGAGGAGGTCACATAGAAGATGCCGAATTTTGGTGCAGTGCCTTTTAATGAGGCGAAGACTGCTGTTTCATAGGCGTTCTTTTGGGCTTTAAAGGCGGCATCCGCCGCATCCCTGCAGCCGCAAAGCTCGCCGATAAGTTTCACCCACTCGCATCTTCCGAGGGAACTTTCCTCGTAGCTTGCTTTCTCGGTGATGACAGGAAAGCCCAGTTCTTCAAGCTTTGCCTTCACCTGGGGAGTGTGATTTATCATATTGTTTTCGAGAATCAGGTCACAGTCCGAATTAAGGAGAAGCTCATAGTCCGGCGCCTTGTACTTGCCGGCATATTTCATCTTACCTTCAGCCACCGCCGTTGCCGCCTCAGGAAGCTCCCATTCCTTTCCATTTAAGGAACAGAATTTAACCTTATCGAGGCAGCCTGAGGCAATGAAAAATTCCATGCTTCCGGTGCCCGCCACATAAATATTTTCAAAGGGGGCATTTATGACTTTTATTCCGGAGGGCACATCCGCAGGGGCGCATTCCCCTTCCGGCACAATAAGATACTGACCGTCCTCTTCTATCGAAACAAGGGAAAATCCTCCCTTGAAATAATCAATTTTAAAAAGTTTTGCATATTTAAGATCAAGGGAGCCTTCGTATTCAAGCGCCCCGGAAATTTCTTCAGGCGAAAACATACCACCGGCAGTTTCACCTTCTTCACCAGCTTCATCAGCCTCCCCAAACCTTATGACATACTCGATTTCATAGGGTTTGCTCATGGCGGTTGTATCGCCGGTTATAAAAAGGGGCTCGCTTAAATTTTCAACGGGGATGTCGAACCTTGAGCCACCCTCGTTTGATGCGGCAAAAATCTGCTCACCGCCAACGATGACATAGTCGTAGTTCTCGCTGGTGAAAATTATCTCCGCGGAGATTTCTCCGTCCCTGACCGTAACCCTGCAGGGGGAAACAAGGCTCACCTTTCCGCTTCCTCCCTCGAGAGTCACGGGAAATTCATATTCCCCGTCGCTTAAATCCCCATCGCCTGGTTCTCCGACGCTTAATTCGGCATCGCCTGTCGCATCAGGATTTTTGTTTCCGTAAAATCCCAAAAGGGACGCCCAAAGCGCCCCTAAAAGGATTATTAAAATCGTAAAAAATTTCTTTTTCATTACTGAGCCACGGGGTTCTTCACAACAACCTTGTGGTCATACCAGGTACCCTTGGTTCCCAGAAGGGCAAGGTCAAATTCCTCATCAAGGGCGGGCACGGGAACATCAAAACCGTGAACCTCCTCTGTGGTGCCGTCCTTGTAGGTGACAGTATCAACTGTGGGGACAAGGCTGTTTGCGCCATCCTTCTCGGCATCGGCAGCAAGCCCTAAGTAGAGGTTTAAGATGTTCTTTGATGTAAGGGAAATGTGAATTGTCATCTCCCCGTCCTTTACGGTGAGGGTGCCCTTTCCGTCAAGGGCGTCGTTGACATGGAACATTGAGCTGTCAGTTGAAAATTCGGCATCATAAACGCCGTCTGCAATGGTGGGTGTGATGGTTGCGGTCTTATCCTCCGCAATGGCAAAATCGGGAAGCTTTGTAAAGGCATCCTTTACATGGGCAAGATAAATATCCTGCACCTCGGGGATTTCTCCGAGGCCCGCAATCTGGCACTCAACCGACTCAAAGGAGCCGTCTGCCTCGAACATAGACTTCCACGAATTCTCATCATCTCCTGCCATATCATTGTTTGCATGATCGCCTGCAACAACCATTAAGGGGCGAAGGATAACCTTTGTGTAGCCTTTCTCCTTAACTGCCTCAATCACGTTCCCGCATGCGGTTTCCTCAGGCTCGCCCTCGACTGTTCCAACAAATACATTTTCAAAACCAAGCTCGCCCATGACAGCGTTCATCTGGCTGTAGGCAACCTTTGCATTGTGGCTTGTGCCATGTCCCATAAGAACAAGGGCTGTGCCTTCATCTGCAAGAGCCGAAACGGACTCTGCGGCTGCCTCCTTTGCAGCGGCATTTGCAACCGCATTTGCAACTGCTTTCTTATCATCGTTGATAACGCTTGCGTCATCCTCAAGCGCGCCTAAAAGAGGTTCTGAAATTGCAACGCTCTCAAAGCTGTCACCGTAATTTGTAAGGGAATCAACAAGCTCGTCATACTCAGCGCCATGCATGAGATGGGTGGGAACAACAACAATGTTCTTTACGCCATTTGCGACTGCGCGGTCAAGGGCCTGATCCATGTTGTCAATCTTTTCGCCGTCCCTTGCGTAGATGTGGTTGATTATAATCTGGGAAGTGAAGGCACGTCTTACGGCCCAGTCGGGATTAGCATTCGCAATGGCCTTCTCAACGCTGCTGATATCATTGACACGGCTGTCATTAAAAGATGTTCCGAAGCTTACCACAAGGATTTCGTTATCGCCGATTTCATCAGCGTTAAGGGCGTCATCCTTTGATGCATCACCTGTATCACAGCCAAAGTAATCAGGGTCTGCGTTTTCGCCCTCTACAAGCGCTTTCTGGGCATCTGTAAGATTGTCCCAGGCAGCCTTTGCAGCCTCACAGTTTGCGTAGGTGTCATCGTCGTAGGTCTGGACATAGATTGCGTCGATAAGGGCCGCAACCTCGTCCGCGGCAGCCTGATCGGCCTCCGGGTCTGAAGTCTCCTCGACTGCAGCCTCCTCAGCCACCTCTGCCTCCTTCGTGCCGCATCCAAAAAGAAGCGACGATGCAAGCACTGCACCTGCAAGCATAAGCAAATATTTCTTTTTCATTTTTCCTCCCTGGCCATCGGCCAATTTCTTCTGGAGGTCGCACCGGCGTAATCGCCCTCTGTACGGCCAAAACTCGTGGCCCCGGTTTCCCGGGTGTTTTATCAGGCAGGTCTCCCGGCTCCGCTTCATAGCCTTTGCGCCTTCCCGGTTTCCCAGTGGCCCTGCATCGGCTCCGCGTTACGGTGACGAGCTCGCACAGGTTTTGCACCTGTTTCCCTATTATCCGAAGCGCCCCTTTCGGGGGAATCGGCACCTGAACACTACAGTTCAAAATTATACCATTTATCAGCGGCTTTGCATAGAAAAAAAGGGCTTTTTAGTATGCGGCGGACGGCCAATTAAAAGGCGCAAAATGCCGGGTGAAAATTGTGCTTAGCATCACAAATTCCGTCCCGGCATTAATTACTGTATTAAGCTGTAAAAATTTTAAAGAACCTTTGAAAGGAAGTCGATTGTACGGGGCTCCTTGGGGTTGTCAATAACCTCGGAAGGAGTTCCCTCCTCCACGATGTAGCCGCCCTCCATGAAGATTACACGGCTTGCAACCTCGCGGGCGAAACCGATCTCGTGGGTAACCACAACCATGGTCATGCCGTCAGCCGCAAGCTGCTTCATAACCTGAAGAACCTCGCCGACCATCTCAGGGTCAAGGGCCGAGGTGGGCTCGTCGAAAAGAAGGATGTCCGGATCCATTGCAAGGGCGCGGGCGATGGCAACACGCTGCTTCTGTCCGCCGGAAAGCTGGGCGGGATAAGCATCCACCTTATCCGCAAGACCGACGCGTTCAAGAAGCGCAAGGGCCTTTTCGTTGGCGGCCTTTTTGTCTGCCTTCTTAAGCTCCAAAGGTGCCAAAGTCATGTTGCCCATGACATTTAAGTTGTTGAAAAGGTTGAAGTGCTGGAATACCATTCCCACGTTCTCGCGGACCTTGTTGATGTTGGTTTTTTTGGAAGCAACATCAAAGCCGTCCACGATTACCTCGCCGTCGGTGATGTCCTCGAGACGGTTAAGGCAGCGGAGGAAGGTTGACTTTCCGCTTCCTGAGGGGCCGAGCACAACTACTACCTCGCCCTCGTAAATGTCGGTGCTGATATCCTTCAATACCTCAAGTTTTCCGAAGTTCTTCTTGAGATGCGATACATGAATTTTCGGTTCTTTATTCTCTGCCACGGCTGAGTCTCCTTTCAAGAACCCTTGCCGCACGAGACAGCAGGGTGATAACCACAAGGTACATAACTGCTACAATCGCCCATGTCTGGAAGGACATGAAGGTGTTTGCAACAACATTCTTTGCGCTGTTTACAAGCTCCGGGAAACCGATTACTGAAAGAATCGAGGTGTCCTTTAAGGTGATAATAAACTGGTTTATGATGCTGGGGATCATGGTCTTGATGGCCTGGGGAAGAACGACTCTTCTCATGGCAGTGCCGTAGGTAAGGCCAAGGCTTCTTGCAGCCTCCATCTGTCCCTTGTCAACACTCTGGATACCGGCACGGATGATTTCCGCCATGTAGGCTCCGCAGTTTAAGGCAAGACAGATAGTACCCGCCTGGAGCGCGGAAAGGGTAGCTCCGCCGAATCCCAGGATTGTGTTCCAAAGATAGGGCACACCGAAATAGATAAAGTATGCCAGTACGATCATGGGAACTCCGCGGATGACATCTACGAAGATTGTCGCAATCACGTTGCAGATGCGATTTTTCACAACTGACAGCAGGCCGAAAATAAGGCCTAAGATACATGCGAAGAAAAGTCCGCACAGGGCAAGCAGAAGCGTCTGTCCCAGGGCTGCCAGAAGTATTGTGCCATAGCCAGTAATAATTTTTAACACAGCAATATACCTCTTTGATTATCTAAATAAAAAGGAGAGGACCACAAGTGTCCTCTCCCTTGAAAACATTTGTCCGCTAATTATAACAGACTTTTATGCTCTTTGGCAAATATTAATCAAGATACTTTGAGATGATCTCGTCATATACGCCGTTAGCCTTGATGTTTGCAAGACCTGCGTTGAAAAGATCAACAAGCTGCTGCTCGTCATCAGAGAATACAGCGAAGCCGTAGGGAGCACCCTCGTTTGCGGTATCGTCAAGAACCTTGAGTGCAAGGTCGCCGTCCTTGATAGAAGCCTTCATGATGGGGGTATCCTCGAAGCATGCTACAACCTGGCCGCCGAGAACTGCCTGGTACATAGTGGGAGAATCCTCGAAGTAGGTGATTTCGAAGCCGTACTCGTCCTTAAGAGACTCAGCATAGGTAGCACCCTGGGTACCGGTCTTAACGCCAACGGTAAGGCCCTCAAGATCAGCGAAAGCTGCGATCTCAGAATCAGCGCCAACAGTCATAGACTGGGTTGCATCATAGTAACCGTCAGAGAAAATCCAGCCTGACTCCTTACGCTCGTCAGTGATAGATGCGCCTGCGATCATACCGTCAGCCTGACCTGCCTGGCATGCTGCGATAGCTGCGTCCCAGCCAAGGCTCTGAAGGTCATAGGTGAAGCCCTGATCCTCAGCTACAGCTGCAAGGATGTCAACGTCGATACCTACGAATGCGCCTGACTCATCGGTGTACTCGAAGGGCTTGAAGGTTGTATCGGTAGCGATTACAAATGAAAGACCCTCGCCTGCCTTAGCCTCAGTGTCCTCGGTGATTTCCTCGGTAGTTTCCTCAGTGGTCTCCTCAGCAGTCTCTGCTTCCTCGGTAGCTGCAGGCTCTGCAGTGTTACCGCAAGCCATCATGCTAAGTGCCATTGCTCCGCAAAGTAGTACGCTTGCAATTTTCTTTTTCATAATTTTTTCCTCTTTTCTTGTTTGAGAAGTTTATAAAAAACCGTGTCAATAATATTACATAAGAAAAAGCTCCGTCAATAGCGGCGGGGCTTTTTCGTCATTTTTACATATAATCCCCGGATTCGGGGACGTTTTTCGGTATTTTTCTCAACGGGAAAAGTCTTTAAAATCCCGTTTTTTACAATCGGAAATAACCGTCTGTTCAGGGAACAAATCAGATTTTTTCAGCTGCCCTTACTATCATCTTTGCAGCCTCATCAAAGCTGAAGAAGCCGGTATCGATAGTAAGGTTGAAATTGTCGCTCTTGCCGTAAACCTGGCCTGTGAACTTGCTGCAGTAATTTTCACGGGCCTTGTCCGCTATACGCATTTCCTTCCTAACCTTATCCTCGTCCGATTCGGGATTAATTTCAAGCATATGCTTTACTCTCCATCTCTCGTTCGCATGGATGAATACTTTGAGGACATGATCGAATTCCCTTAAAATATAATCCGCATTGCGGCCTACAATGACGCAGCTTTCATGGTCCGCAATATTTCGGATGACCTCGACCTGAGACTTCCAGAGCTGCTCATCGATGGGCTTTTCATAGAAATTGAAAAAGCTTCGAAGTGTTCCTATTTCACTCGGAACCTTCTCCTCCCATTTTCTGACCTCGTCAGCCGAAATGATTCCGGACTGCTGGGCAGTCTTTGCAATAAGGTCCCTGTCATAAAAGGCAATGCCAAGTTCCTCTGCCACCTTTTTGCCGACACTTCGTCCGCCGGCGCCGTATTCTCTTGCTATGGTGATTATTTTTTTCATTTTATGCCTCTTCGTAATAAGTTGACATATGTTTCAACATTACTCAATATCAGGATCAGCAGCCACCGGAACGTCTTCATAGGGGCTCTTCTCATCCGGGGGAACGCTCTGCATGTAGCGGTGCATTGATTCCGCAACCTTCGTTGAATATGCACGCGCGTCAACACAGGTCTGTGCGCCGCGG
>R03__coassemble_793_pt1 | contig 16783 bp, 9 predicted proteins | sample R03__metabat2_high_PE_063 | metagenome-assembled genome bin R03 | reverse complement strand
CATGGCGGAGATAAGTCTCATCAACAAGGGTTATTCACTGCCCGATGATTACAACTTTTCAGAGGCGGAGCTCGCCTATTTTTCCTACAACACCGTGACGGATCCTGTTGGGGGAACCGCCGGCGATTCAAATTCCGCCATCTATGACAGCAATGCGAAAAATGCCTACATGCGGGGCGGCAATCTCAGCTTCGCCGAAAACATTCTTGCAGGCTGGGTGGGGGCTGCGGATGAGGTAAGTCACAACACAGCAATCGCGAATCTTCCCTCAGGCATCCAGAGTCTTTCTTCCGACAATCCCGGAAACATCATGAAAAGCGAAATGGCATATGACGATGAGGCCCACCTGGTTGGGTCTTATCATGCTGACATTGTAAAGAATCCAGACGAAGTAAAGCACCTTGTTCAGGATTACGGCGCAGTGGGATGTTCCATCTACTCGACCTCAGGCTACTACGACGGCACAAACAACAGCTACTACTGTTCCGAGGCAAAGACCGCCAACCACGCGGTGACAGTTGTGGGCTGGGACGACACCTTCCCAAAGGAAAACTTTAAATCTGCCGCTTCGGAGGACGGCGCCTGGCTTATAAGAAACAGCTGGGGCGACCTTGGTGGCGACCACAACAGCTTCTACGAATATTTCTGGCTTTCCTACTGCGATAAGTCCCTTGCCAACGAGGCCTATGCCTTTGAGTTCGACCTTGCGGACAATTATGACTACAACTACCAGTATGACGGCGCCATGGAAACCGTCGCCCGCAGTGCGGCCCAGGGAACAAAAATCGCAAATGTTTTCACAGCGGATGCATCAGGCTCCGATGAAATCTTAAGCGCCGTTTCCATGAGCACGGGCATGTCAAACCAGGCCTACACCGTGGAAATTTACACGGATCTTACGGATGCCGCAAATCCCGAAAGCGGTAACCTTCAAAGCAGCGCATCTGTAACTGCAACCGCCCACTACGAGGGCATCCACACCATTCCCTTAAACGATGAGGTTTATCTTGACGCAGGCAGCACCTTCGCCGTCGTAATCACCCTTACGGGAAGCGAGGCAAACTACTACACAACCGAAACCTCCGTTGGTTACAGCTGGGTTAAAACCACCGCGAAAATATCCGCAGGAGAGAGCTTTATCAAAACCCCGGACGGAACCTGGACCGACGGCAGCAGCACTCTTGGCGGAAACCTTCGCATAAAGGCTTTCACAATGGAGGCAGACGAAATCGAGGAGGATTTAACGCCCTCATCACTCACCCTCGACACTCATGAGGCTACAATTTCCACTTCCGGAACAAAGCGCCTCATCGCAAAGATTCTTCCCGCAAAATGTCCTGATAAGTCCGTCACCTGGACTTCCTCAAACCCGCTGATTGCAAAGGTAGATGACAGCGGTTATGTGTCCGCTGTTGCGGAGGGCACCTGCACCATCACCGCAACCTCTGCGGCAAATCCTGCACTTTTTGACAGCTGCACCATTGAGGTGGTGGACGAGCCGGACAGCATTACAATTCTTAATGATGGCGTACAGGTTACAAGTGTTTACGGAGAAATGGATGATCAGGTTCAGCTTTCCGTAAGTCTTTCCCCTGATAATGAGGTTTACCGTCAGAAGGTTGTCTGGAGCTCGTCCAATGAGGATGTGGTGGAGGTTGACCAGAGTGGACTTCTTACCTTTAAGGACGCGGGTATTATAACCATCACAGCAACCTGCGGTACAAAGAGCGCCACTGTAAAAGCTGATGCTCATCTTCACGCTGTTGACAACATAAAATACGAGGTGGCTGATGACGAATCCTCTGTGACTTTGACCTGGACCATGGATCATGAGGTGGACAAGTTTCAGGTTACAAGGAAATATTACATAACCAGCACAGATACGCAGTCAGAAACCTTTTATCTTGACAGTGATGCAAGAAGCTACACTGACACGGATGTGGTTTCAGGGGGAAAATACAGTTACAACTTCACGACTGTAAGATCATCAAACTGCAGGCACTCAAATGGCATATACGGCGTAGTGATTGAAAAACAGGTCCCCATCAATTATGAATTTAACGGCGGAACTGCAAATCCCGCCACAATATATAAGCGCCGGTCCTCTGAAACCACGAGGCTTTACGATCCCACGAGGCCGGGATACGACTTTGCCGGATGGTACACGGATGCTGAGTTTACATCTGCGCAGCAGACCTATGTTATGGCAGGCACCGGTGAAACCACGGTCTACGCAAAATGGGAGCCCTGCAGCTATGTCATAAATTACGATGCAAACGGCGGAAGCGGCACCATGGAATCCCAGACTGTCACCGCCGGAACCATGGTAAAACTAAACAAAAACACCTTCACAAACTACGGCTATGAATTTGACGGCTGGAACACTGACATTTACGGCATCGGAACCTCCTACTCCGACGAGGAGGTGGTGCTTGACCTTGCCACGGGACAGGATGCGGACAAGAGCGTAACCCTCTTTGCCCAGTGGAAGGATAAGCGTGACTTTACAATTCATTTTGACGCAAACGGCGGAACCGGAACCCCGGATGATATTGTGGTGACCGAGGGCGTCTGCGAGGATCTTCCCACAACCGGAGTTACGAAATTACATTACACGCTCAAGGGCTGGAACAGTGCGGCGGATGGCAGCGGCACGTTTTATCCCATAGGTTCCACCACGGACTTTGTTAAAACCGGAGATGATGAGATCACCCTTTATGCGGTCTGGACAGGGGCGCCCTACAATGTGATTTACAAGGCTTATGATGACGCCGCCGCAGACACTGTGACAGATGAATTTGTCTACGAGGTTGAAAAAAATCTCAGGGGTAAAATATTTGAAAGGACCGGATATAAGCTTTTGGGCTGGAACACAAAGGCTGACGGAACCGGCACTTTCTACGAGCTCTCGGAGAATGTCACAAACCTCTGCGAGAATCTGGCTGACGGGGAGGATGTTGTACTTTATGCCATGTGGGAGCCGGGTTCCTACGTCATTCACTTTAACGCAAACGGCGGAAACGGTACGATGGATGACATTTCAGCAGTCTATGATGAGGATATAACTCTGCCCGCCTGCGGCTTTTTTAGGACAGGCTATGCATTCACGGGCTGGTCGGCATCCTTAGGCGGCGGCACCCTCATTGCGGCGGGAAGCAGGGTTTCAAATCTTGCTGACGGCGAAAACGAAACCGAATTTACCTATTATGCCATCTGGGAGCCGAGAAATTATCTTATAAACTTTGAATCAAACGGCGGCGAGGGCAGCATGCTCTCCATCACAGCAAAGTATGACAGCTCGGAAACCCTGCTTGCAAATACCTTCACCAGAACAGGTTACATCTTCGATACGTGGAACACTGCGGCGGACGGAAGCGGCATTTCCTATGAGGACAGGGCGGCTGTTAAAAATCTTGCAACAGGCGAGAGCGGTGATACCATTGTCAACCTTTATGCCCGGTGGAAGCAGAACACCTTCTACATTTATTACTATCCCAACGGCGGCAAGGAAAGCTATTACCACGTTGATGCGACCTATGACGGAGTAAATGAGGCGGAGGAAAACAGCTTCACACGGGACGGTTATTCCTTTAAGAACTGGAACACGGCAGCAGACGGCAGCGGACGAACTTTCCTTCCGGGTGCTGATGTTGGAAACCTAGGAAGTGGCCCTGCGCCCGATAATTCCGGTGAACTTTACGCCCAGTGGACTCCCAACACCTACGTTATCGAGTTCGACGAAAACGGAGGCTCCGGTCTTATGAGCGACCAGAATGCGACCTATGACAGCGACATCGTTCTTTCCGCGAACAGGTTCACAAGGACCGGCTATACCTTCACCGGCTGGAACACAAAGGCGGACGGCAAGGGCGACGCTTACGCAAATCAGGGTGTCGTCAGAAATCTTGCAAAGGGGGATGAGACGAATAAGTCCATCACTCTCTATGCCCAGTGGTCCGCAAGAAGCTACATTATCCACTATGACGCAAACGGCGGCACAGGCCTTGTGCAGGACGATGCTGCCTCATACGACCAGTACGTCACGATTTCCGCGAATTCCTACATCAGAACGGGCTATGTATTCTCCGCCTGGAATACGGCAGCAGACGGAAGCGGCACCACGGTGGCTCCCGGCGAAAAGCTCATGAACCTTGTGACTGCCGGGGAGGGTGACGATGAAATCACCTTCTATGCCCAGTGGCGGGCCCTTACTTACACAATAAATTACGATGCAAACGGAGGCTCCGGCACCATGAGCGCCACCACGGCGATTTATGATGTCCCCCAGAACCTGCGGAAGAATACCTTCACCTTAAGCAATGCCCGCTTTGAGTCATGGAACACCCAGGAGGACGGAAGCGGCATCTCTTACGAGGACGAGGAGGAATTCTGCAATCTTATGACAGGGGGCGAGGGTGACAGGGAGATGACCCTCTACGCCCAGTGGGGAAACCTCAGGTTCTTTACCCTGACCTTCGATCCAAACGGAGGCGACGGAATTCTCTATTCCATCACGGAGCTTGAGGGAGATTACTGTTATCTGCCCTCGGTTGGATATACAAGGGACGGCTACAAGCTCTTCGGCTGGAACACCAGGCCCGACGGCACCGGCGATGCCTATTCAGTGGGAGAGAAAATCACAACCCAGTTTTTGACAAAGGAGGAAATTTCAAGGACCACCCTTTACGCCCAGTGGGCCCAGTGCGATTACGTCATAAGCTTCAATTCAAATGGCGGCACGGGAACAATGGAGCCTGTGGCGAAAAACGACGGCGCCGCGGCGGAGATTCCGGAGTGCTCTTACATTTACACGGGCCACAGCTTTGTATCCTGGAACAGCCGTCCTGACGGAAACGGCATTACCTACAGGCCCGGGGATGTGCTCGGGGATGCCGATGTCAGCGCGGACATGACACTCTATGCAGTATGGCAGGCGAATCTTTACACCTTAAAATACGACCCCAACGGAGGAGAAGGTGATGCGATTGAAAAGTCGGTTTCCTATGAGGAGACAGTGACTCTTGAAGAATGCACCTTCACCAGGGAAAATTATACTTTCGAATGCTGGAATACCCAGAAGAGCGGAACCGGAAACAGATTTCTTCCCGGAAATATGCTTTCGGGACTCTGCACCGGAACAGAGGATGATAATGAGATTACCCTCTACGCAATCTGGACGGAGAAGGAGCCTGATCCTGTGCCGGACCCGGATCCAGAGCCCGACCCGGTCGATCCCTCGGATCCCGGGGATTCAGATGATCCGGAGGATTCAGGAGACTCGGATGATTCCGGAGATTCAGGTGATTCAGGAGATTCCGGTGACTCAGGAGACTCAGGAGACTCAGGCGACTCAGGAGACTCAGGTGATTCGGGCGACTCAGGTGATTCCGGCGACACCGAGCCGGAGGAGGAAGATTACGTCTTTAAATTTGTGGGACTTTCAGATGAATATCCCTACACCGGCGCAGCCATCACTCCGGCCTTTGATCTTTATTACAATGACGGAAACGGCGGAGTGCTTCTCATCCCCGGAACCGACTACACCGTAAAATATAAAGACAATAAGCTTGCGGGCTCAACCGCAAAAATCTGCATTACGGGTAAAGGCAACTACAAGGGAGTTCTTGAGGAGCTTGCAACCTTTAAGATAGGCCCCGCGCCTACGGTGAACCCCACCGCAGGCGTTGACATTAAAAAACTGTATGAAATAAGCGGCATCAAAAAAGCAGGCTACGATTATGCGGCTTCTGAAATTGTTCCAAATATCAGCGTGAGCATTAAGAAGGGTAAGGTTGGAAAGAATGTCCTTGCAGAGGGCACGGATTATGTCATCGCAATTTCCAATAATATAAATCCCGGCTCTGCAACCCTTACGGTCAATGGTATGGGAGAGTACAAGGGAAGCCTTACCGCAAAATTCAGGATCAATAAGATTGACATGAAAAAGCAGGCGGCAAGGTTTACGGTGAAGGTAAAGGATGCCCCTGTCACAAAGAAGGGGGCAGTCCCTGATATGACAGTCACCTGCGCATTCCCCGACGGCAGCAGCCTCGAACTTAAGGAAAACCGGGATTATACGGTGAAATTTACGAACAATAAAACCGCAGGCGGTTTTGCAACCTACACAGTTACCGGCAAGGGTGCCTTCAGCGGTAAGCTTGACGGCAGAACCGGAGGCTTCAACGGTGACATGGGCTTTTCCGTAAAAAGAGCCTCAGTCGAGGAAGAGGGATATCTTGTTGCGGTGCCCAATGTAAAAGCCGGAACGAAGGTTATTTCCTCAAAGGTCCTCGTTTACGATCCCTATGGAAACGCGCTTAAGACGGCTGTTGTTTATGATGCGGCAGCAGCATCGAAGACGGACGCGGGCACAGCGACGGCTCTTAAAAATGCCGATGTTGCTGTAAGCTTTGCACTTAACGGGCAGAAGCTTGACCCTGCAGTTAAGGCTGATAAAGCCCTTGCCGCAAAGGCCGGGGATGAAATAGAAGTCACCCTCTGCGGCATTAACAATTACGAGGGCTCTGTTGTAAGAACAGCGGCTGTCTGTGAGGCGACAAACGAAATATCGGCAGCATCGCTCCTTAAGGGGGTCACCTATGCCTACAGCAATGCCGGCGTCGTATTTGATAAATCAGACTTTTCCGTGACAACGAAAGCTCTTGCCAAAAAGAAGCAGACACTTCCGGCAGACTCATACGAAATCCTTTCACCCGGCAACTGTACCGGAAAAACAGTCCCCGTCATTGTGGCAGGCACCGGCGAATACTGCGGATATAAAATTCTCAACGTAAAGATCTCGCCGAAGCTCTGGACGAAGTGACTTTATCAGGCTTTTAACACATACTAAGACACAAAAAAACTCCCACCATACGGTGGGAGCTTTTTGCTGTAAAGATTAATCAAGGGCTGCGTCGAGATTTTCGAGCTGTGCGTCCTTGTCCATTGCCATTGCGATGCAAAGGTTAAGTACTGCAAGGCCAAGGCTTACGGCTGTCATTGAAACCGCTGCGCCGAGTGCGAAGCATCCGAGTCCTGCTGCAAGCCAGATTACTGCTACCATGTAATAAACTGTTGATGTTGATACCTTTTTCATAATGTTTTCCTCTTTTCTTTGTGCTTGATTTGGTTGTGTTTTGTTTGAAGCGTTGTTTGCTTTGTTGTTTATGAGCACATATTACAACAGGGGGTGTTGCAGAAGCGTTGCAGGAGGAAAAAGTATGGATTTGGATGTTTAGGGTGGTGCCGCCTTAAACTTTCTAAGCACCTCTGCCGATATATATAACAGCAAATTTCATACATGGAAGATATGATTTAACCAGGGAAGGCATCCATACGGAATTGGATGTCTTTTTTGTCCCCCAAAACACACCGGGGCAGTCCCACTATCTTCGCACGCGGGAGCGGATACCCGCAGAAAGGACAGATTATGAAAATATCCGAATATTCCGTAACATTAAATTCCAAAAACTCCTACAGTGAGAGGAAAAACTCCGGGTACTTTAGCAATGTTCTGGCAGATTCCCTTGAGACAGACACAGACAACAGGGCTGCGGAAAAAGAGGAAAAGTCCGGGACGAACGGCAGCAGCTACAACGGTTTTTTCAGGCAAAGCTCCTTTGAAAACAGGTTCCGGCTTTCGGCCACATCATCCTCCACGCTTTCCGGGCGAAAGGAGAGCTTAAGTCAGATGATGGAGAGCCTGAGGCTTCAGATGGTTGATTATTTTATGAAATGGCTGTTTGGGGATGATTATGAGGAGAGGCTCGGAGCCTCTGACCTTGCCGCAGGCTATACGAGCTCGGGCTATGCAGCCTCCGGTTATGTGGTCTCAGGCTACATGGAAAGCTACAGCGAAACTGAAGCGACCTCATTTTCGGGAACAGGGACCGTCACGGACTCCACCGGGCGGACAATTGAATTTGCCATGAATTTTACCCTGTCACGCAGCTTTTCCGCTTATGCATCCACCATAACCTCCACAAGGACGGTGCTTACAGACCCGCTCATTCTGAATTTCGACGGTGATCTTACTGACTTTTCCAATCAGAATTTTTATTTTGACCTCGACTGTGACGGGGTGGAAGAGGAGGTGACTGGCCTGGGAGAGGGCAGTGCCTTCCTTGCCATGGACAAAAACGATGACGGAAAAATAAATGACGGCTCTGAGCTTTTCGGTACAGAATCGGGAAACGGCTTCGAGGATCTTGCAGAGTACGACGAGGATGGAAACGGCTGGATAGATGAAAACGACAGTGCTTTTGACAGGCTGCGGGTGTTCTCGGTGGACTCTGAGGGGAACAGGACGTTGCTTAGCCTTAAGGAAAGCGGCGTCGGCGCAATCTACACCGGTTCCGCAGAGACGGACTATCATGTGACAGGTTCCACAGCGGACAATGCCATTGCGAAAATCACAAGGAGCGGTGTTTTCCTTTACGAAAACGGCGGGGTCGGAAATGTGATTCAGGCGGACCTTGCGGTTTACGCTTAGAAACAGCATAAAATACGGGTGGCATAAGGCCCGGGGAGAGGAGCCGGCAGAGTTATATCTGCCGGCTTTTTTGTGTAAAAACACGAAAATTTTCCTCTATTTTCCCATTTAATCTACACGCTAATGGACAAAAAAATGAGAAATGCAGTTCAAAATGTGGTATAGTAAATTGATTTAATATGGGTCAATAGTATTTAGTCGAAATTAAATCACTTCAAACAGGCAAAGAGGGGAATAGGATTAATAATTATGAATATTTCAATCACGGGAAATCTCGGAAGCGGCAAATCAAGCATCTGCAAACAGCTTGCGGCAAAGGGCTTTGAAATTCGCTCATCCGGGGACATCTTCAGAAGAATTGCGGCCGAGAAGGGCCTTACTGTAGTTGAACTTAACGAGCTTGCAAAGAAGGACCGCTCAATCGACGACCTTCTTGATTCCACCACCACGAAACTCGGCCGGGAGCTTACAGATGCGGTTTTCGATTCGCGGATTGGCTGGAACTTCCTCGAGGAAAGCTTCAACGTTTTCGTATATGTTGACATGAGCGAGGCTGCCCGCAGGGTATACAACGATTCAACCCGCACCTCCGAAAGCTATAAGGATGAGGCTGAGGCTCACGAGCAGCTTCTTGCACGCCAGCATCTTGAGAGCGACCGTTACGGGGAGCTTTACGGCATCGATTATTACGATGTTAAAAATTACAACCTGATTCTGGATAGCACAAACTGCACTCCCGGGGAGCTTGCGGACACCATCGTCAAATCCTACGAGGAATTTAAGAGAGAGCCTTTTACCACAAGGTTCGCCACAGAGGAACTTAAAAAGAAAATTTACGAGCATACCGTTCCGGATGTTATGCTCCATGCATAGGAGTTTTAGGTACGGCTTTTTCCTATACACAGGAAGGGCATACTGAAAAAATTATGAATAAAAACAGGAAAATCAAAAATTTAATAATCGCCGCTGTGATCGTATTCTTTCTCGGTCTTGCGGCAGGTGTGGGACTTATGCTTCTTATCAGTGGCCACACAAAAAAGGAAACTGTCGAGGAAGAGGAGGAAACCACAAGCGAAAACGAGATTGGCGACACGAGCGCCGTCATCGTTGAAAGTCCCGATACGGACATTGTGATTGCAAAGGAGAGCGCCCTTGAGGGAAAGGACACCATCACCGGCAGCTACGACCTTTATTTTAAGAGCTGTGACTGGGGAACCCAGCTTCTTCGCGTGGTTCTCGAGCTCGATGCCCACATTGACGAGGCAAATACCGAGGACTGGATCGTAAAAGAAAAGAAGAAGGGCTGGCAGGACGAGTCAAGCGATAAGAAGATTACCGATGCTTTTCTTTGTGACGACGAGGGAAACCGCACCGAGGAGCCCTCAAGCCATGTTGTTCTTGAGCTTTACACCGCTCCCGAGGAGATGACTCCTTACGTCTTCAATGAGGACGATCTTCACTATGAATATCCCGAGAAGTACGAGGTCAAGGTTGGCCTTGCAGACGACGTGGACCTTACCTCCATGGGAATCGAGGTCAAGGACCTTACCATGGATGATGAATATTCCGATTATCACACGGGAGTTGACCGTTATTCCTTCGACAGCTTCGAGGCTTCTGACGGAATTGAATACAACTACGCTCACTACGAGGCAAAGAACAGCAGCGGCGATCCCGCGGACACACTGATTGTTTATCTTCACGGTCTTAACGAGGGCGGAACCGACAATACCGACGCAAAGCTTATGGCGCAGCTTCAGAACACCGCAATCTTCCTTGGGGACGACTTCCAGAATGCAATGGGCGGAGCTTCGATTCTTATGCCCCAGTGCCCCACCTACTGGATGAATCAGATGCCGGACTACGGCGAGATGGAATTCGCAGTCATAAACCCCTACATCCAGTCCTGGTACACAGGCTCCCTTCATGAGCTTATCACGGCCTACAAGGCTCAGTGCGGCGCAAGCCGTGTGGTTATCGCCGGCTTCTCAAACGGCGGTTTCATGTCACTTATGCTTGCCCTGACCTATGAGACCGAGTACGACGGATATGTCTGCCTTTCTGAGGCAATGTGGGACAAGAGCATGACCGATGAACACATCACCAACCTTGCCAAGCTTCCGATTTACTTCGTTTACTGTAACGCGGACAACACCGCTCCCCCTGCGGATTACGGCGCATCAACCGCATCCAGAATCGCAGCCAAAAAGCCCAAGCGACTTCACGTGGCCGCCCTGGATTCCATACTTGATATTTCAAACACCTACTACAACGCGGACGGCACACAGTACCGCTTTGACGACCACCAGACCGAGATTTATTTCTTCAGGAACGGCGTCACCTGCGGAAGCTGCGGCCTGAGCCTGTGGGAATTTATGGCAAAGGTAGGAAGATAATGCAGACCACGACTTTTGAGGAAACAAAAGCATATTCGGATTACAATTTTGTGCCTGTCATCAGGGAAATCCTTGCGGATATGATCACGCCCATTCACGTGCTCCGCAAGATTGCCGGGACCGACAAAAATTATTATCTGCTTGAATCCGTTGAGCCTAACGGCAAATGGTCAAGATATTCGTTTCTTGGCTATAAGCCCGTCTGCCGCCTCTTCGCAAAGGACTTCACCTGCTATCTTGAAAAGGACGGCGAGGTGAGCGAGCTTGGGGACGCAACAAAGGAGCTTAAGAAATTTATCAACAGCTACCGATCTCCCAGAATAAAGGGTGCGCCCACCTTCACCGGCGGACTTGTGGGTTATTTTTCCTACGAGATGATAGGCTATGCCGAGCGCAAGCTTTCCCTGAAGGAGAACAAGGTCAACGATTTTGATCTTATGTGTTTTGACAGTGTCATTGCTTACGACCATCAGCTCCAGAAGATCATGCTCATCGCAAACTTCAACCCCGCTGAGGGCGAACAGGGATATGACGCTGCCATATCAAAAATTGAGGAAATGGAGAGGATGATCTTCTCCGCCGATGACAGCTGCGATTCCCGTTTCGCACTTGCCGAGGAGGACAAGAATCCCGAATTTACCTGCAACACCACTGAGGAGGAGTATTCGGAAATGGTCAGAAAGACCATCGACTACATCCACGAGGGTGACATCTTCCAGGCGGTTGTATCAAGAAAATTCAGCGCCCCCTACAGGAGCAGCCTTCTTTCCGCCTACCGAATCCTAAGAACCACAAATCCTTCGCCCTACATGTACTTTATGAACATTGACGGCATGGAGATTACAGGCGCCTCCCCGGAGACAATGGTCCGGGTAAACGACGGCGTCATCACTACCTTCCCCGTTGCGGGAACCCGCCCCAGAGGCGAAACCGAAGAGATTGACAATGCCCTCGAGAAGGAGCTTCTCGCCGATGAGAAGGAGCTTGCGGAGCACAACATGCTGGTGGATCTTGCGAGAAACGATGTGGGCCGCGTGGCGGAATACGGCAGTGTTTATGTTGCCGAGTATATGACAATCCACCGCTTCTCAAAGGTTATGCACATTGCATCAACCGTAAAGGGAAAACTTTCAGACAAATATGAGCCCTATGATGCGATCACGGCGCTTCTTCCTGCGGGCACCCTTTCCGGCGCACCTAAGTTCCGGGCCTGCCAGATCATCGACGAGCTTGAAAAGGAATACCGCGGTGTTTACGGCGGCGGTATCGGTTATATAGATTTTGGCGGAAACCTTGACGTCTGCATCACCATCCGCACCGCAGCTCATTATGACAACAAGGTTTACGTTCAGGCCGGCGCAGGCATTGTGGCTGACTCAAAGCCAGCCAATGAATATATGGAATGCGCAAACAAGGCCGGCGCTGTAATCGAGGCAATCAAACGAGCAAAGGAGGTACAGTAATGGTCCTTCTTATTGACAACTACGACAGCTTTTCCTACAACCTTGTTCAGCTTGTGGGCAAAATCCTGAAGGAACAGGGGGATGAGGAGGTTAAGGTAATCAGAAACGATGACCTTACCGTGGAGGAAATCGACAGCCTTTCTCCCCGCATTATCATCCTCTCACCGGGCCCGGGACGCCCCTGTGACGCCGGCGTCTGCGAGGATGTGGTCAGAAAGCTCGGGGAGAAATATCCCATCCTTGGAATCTGTCTTGGCCATCAGGCAATCTGCGAGGTTTTCGGCGCCACCATCACCTACGCCAAAACCCTCATGCATGGCAAGCAGAGTGAAATCACCTACGTTGCAGATCCATTGTTTGCAAATCTTTCATCCCGTCCCACTGTTGCAAGATATCATTCCCTTGCGGCAGATGAGAAGAGCATACCCGGAGACATAAGAGTCCTTGCCACAACCACAGACGGCGAGATCATGGCAGTACGCCACAGAATCTGGCAAATCTACGGAATGCAGTTTCATCCCGAAAGTGTCCTCACACCGGAGGGTGAGCAGATGATGAAGAACTTTATAAACATTACAAAATAGAATGAAATGATACTTGATGAAATAGTCAGAAAAACCTTAATACGCGTCGAGGAGGAAAAGGCGAAGGAACCCATGGCGGCCATGAAGGCGAAGGCCTCCCTGGTAAACGGCAAACTTGAGCCCTTTGCCTTCGAAAAGTCCATCCGTGAGAAGGGCTTCGGCTTTATCTGTGAGGTAAAGAAGGCCTCCCCCTCGAAGGGCGTCATCGCGGAGGATTTTCCCTTCGGTGACATCGCGGCAGAGTATGAAAGATGCGGCGCCGCCTGCATTTCCTGTCTGACCGAGCCCTATTTCTTCATGGGCAGCGATGACTACCTCCGAGAAATTAAAAGAAGAGTTAACATTCCGGTTATACGCAAGGATTTCGTGGTAGATGTCTATCAGATCTACCAGGCGAAGTCACTCGATGCGGATGCGGTGCTCCTCATCTGCGCCATCCTCACAGATGCCCAGCTTTCCGAGTACCTTAGGGTTGCAAAGGAGCTTGGAATGTCCGCCCTCGTTGAAACCCATGACGAGGAGGAAATGAGGAGGGCAATCTCCGCAGGGGCAACCCTTGTGGGTGTAAACAACAGAAACCTCAACGACTTTTCGGTTGATATAGGAAACAGCTTAAGGCTTCGTCCCCTTGCTCCGAAGGAGCTTACCTTCGTGGCGGAAAGCGGTCTTAAAAGCGCCTCTGACATTAAGGCCCTCAAGGAGGCCGGAGTCAACGGTGCGCTGATTGGTGAAACCTTCATGCGCTCCGAGGAGAAGTGCAAAATGATGGGGGAGCTTGACGGCACAAGAATCAAGATCTGCGGCTTAAGACGCCCGGAGGATGTTGATTTTGTAAACGAGGCAATGCCTGAATATGCGGGCTTTGTGTTCGCCGACAGCCCCAGAAAGATTGATGACCACACGGCGGAGCTTCTCAAGGTTCGTCTTAAGTCTGAAATAAAGACTGTGGGAGTCTTTGTAAACGAGCCCATCGGCCATGTCTCAACCCTGTGCAAGAAGGGGATCATTGACATCATCCAGCTTCACGGTGACGAGGACGAGGACTACATCGACGCCCTCCGTGAAATGACCGGGAAGAAGATAATAAAGGCCTTCCGCATCAAGGACGGTACGGACATAAAAAGGGCCATGGCCTCGGGGGCGGACTGCGTTCTGCTTGACGCCTACACTGAGGACGCCTACGGCGGAACCGGAAAGGTTTTCAATGATGGCCTTATCCCGGGAAGCTTTCGAAAATATTTTCTTGCCGGCGGAATCGACGGCTCGAATGTAAAAGATATTGTAAAAAGAAACAGACCCTACTGCATCGATGTGAGCTCAGGGGTCGAGACAGATGGTTTCAAGGACCGCGAAAAGATTCTTGACGTGGTTCGGAAAGTGAGAGAGTGCTATGGAGAATAACGGACGCTACGGTCAGTTCGGCGGACAGTATGTCCCCGAAACCCTTATGACCGCAGTGCATGAGGTCGAGGAGGCCTATGCAAAGTACAAAAACGATCCGGAATTTCAGAAGGAACTTGCGGACCTTATGGCAAATTATGCCGGTCGTCCTTCTCTTCTTTATTATGCGGAGAACATGACGAAGGACCTTGGGGGCGCAAAGGTTTACCTCAAGCGTGAGGACTTAAACCACACCGGTTCACACAAGATCAACAACGCCCTTGGCCAGTGTCTTCTTGCAAAGAAGATGGGCAAGACCAGGGTTATCGCTGAAACAGGCGCAGGCCAGCACGGCGTTGCAACTGCAACCGCCGCAGCCTACATGGGAATGGAATGTGAAATTTTCATGGGCAAGGAGGACACCGAGCGCCAGGCTCTCAATGTATTTCGAATGGAACTTCTTGGAGCAAAGGTTCATCCCGTAACAAGCGGTACCATGACCTTAAAGGATGCGGTAAATGAGTGCATGAGAGAGTGGACAAGAAGAGTTGACGATACCCTTTACGTCCTCGGCTCCGTAATGGGCCCCCATCCCTTCCCCATGATCGTTCGCGATTTCCAGAGCGTTATAAGCCGCGAGATCAAGGCTCAGCTCATGGAAAAGGAGGGACGTCTCCCCTCTGCGGTTATCGCCTGCGTTGGAGGCGGCTCAAATGCAATCGGCGCCTTCTACGATTTCATTGACGATAAGGATGTCAGGCTCATCGGCTGTGAGGCGGCCGGACTTGGCGTTGACAATCCCAAGAACGCAGCCACTATTGCAAACGGCAGCGTCGGAATCTTCCACGGAATGAAATCCCTTTTCTGCCAGGATGCTGACGGACAGATTGCTCCGGTTTACTCAATTTCCGCAGGTCTTGACTATCCCGGAATAGGACCTGAGCATGCCATGCTTCACGAGATGGGAAGGGCGCAGTACGTTCCCGTCACCGACAAGGAGGCTGTTGACGCCTTCGAGTATCTCTCAAGAGTCGAGGGAATCATCCCTGCGGTGGAAAGCTCCCATGCGGTTGCTTACGCTAAAAAAATCATCCCCACAATGAGTAAGGATGATATTGTTGTAATAAATATTTCAGGCCGTGGTGACAAGGATGTTGCAGCCATCGCCAGATACAGAGGAGTGGATCTTTATGAGTAAAATTACCGATGCCTTCAAAAACGGCAAGGCCTTCATCCCCTTCGTCACAGGCGGTGACCCGAACCTTGAGACCACAGAAAAAATTCTCATTGAAATGGAGAAAAGAGGAGCCGACCTTATCGAAATCGGCGTTCCCTTTTCGGACCCCATAGCCGAGGGCCCTGTCATCCAGGAGGCAAACGAGCGTGCCCTTGCGGCAGGCTGCACCATCGACAGACTTTTCGACATGGTAAAGCGTGCGCGTGCCACGGTCAAGGTGCCTATGGTTTATCTTACCTACATCAATCCCATCCACACCTACGGCAAGGAAAAATTCATGAAGCGCTGTGTGGAATGCGGAATTGACGGACTTATCATTCCCGACCTTCCCTATGAGGAAAAGGGCGAGGTAAAGGATGTCTGCGCACAGTACGGCGTGGAGATGATAAGCCTCATCGCTCCCACCTCGAAGGAGCGAATTACAATGATCGCAAAAGAGGCGCAGGGCTTTATCTACTGCGTTTCCTCTCTTGGAGTTACCGGTGTCCGTTCCGAAATCAAGTCGGACATCGGCGGAATGGTGGAACTTTGCAGGGCCGCAAGCAGTCAGCCCGTTGCAGTTGGCTTCGGAATTTCCACCCCTGAGCAGGCTAAGAAAATGGCAGCTCTTTCAGATGGCGCAATAGTAGGTTCCGCAATCGTCAAAATTGTTGCGGCAAACGGCGAAAATTCAGTATCGGCAGTCGGCGATTACGTCGAGATGATGAAGAAAGCTGTAATGGAAGCATAAGGAGTTGTCATGGATTTTTTCAGTATTCTGGCTTTGCTTGGCGGTCTTGCGATTTTCCTCTTCGGTATGTCTACCATGGGAGAGGGACTTACGAAGATGTCCGGCGGAAAACTTGAGCGTGTCCTTGAGACACTGACCACAAACCGTTTCATGGCCGTGCTTTTGGGCGCCGGCGTTACGGCGGTCATCCAGAGTTCATCCACCACCACTGTCATGGCGGTGGGCTTCGTAAACTCGGGAATCATGACCTTAAAGCAGGCAATCGGCATTGTAATGGGTTCAAACATCGGAACCACCATCACCGCATGGATTCTGTCCCTGTCATCCCTTTCGAGTGACAATTTCTTCGTACAGATCTTCAAGCCCGAGAACCTTGCTCCCATGCTTGCCTTCATCGGAATCCTTCTTTATCTTGCAAAGAAGACAGACACCCAGAAGGATGCAGGGACCTTCCTCGTGGGACTCGGCCTTCTCCTTTTCGGAATGGAATTTATCAAGAATG
>R03__coassemble_745_pt1 | contig 17393 bp, 15 predicted proteins | sample R03__metabat2_high_PE_063 | metagenome-assembled genome bin R03 | reverse complement strand
CATCACATACGATTCGCGTGACCGCTCGTTTTCTACTCCTCGCACGCACCTATGCACGAACGATTGAGCCGACGAAGCCTGATTTCACTTTGCGAAATGCACAGCTGTGTGGGGGTAAAATGACATGGATGTCATTTTAGCCGATATCAAAGAGCATGGATGCCGGTTATCGGCGGCCCCCCACACAGCAAAGCATGAGCGATTAGTGAAATGGCGAGAAGGCGTTTAATGAGGCATAGGTGTTGTGATTGTGACCGAATTTAAGTGCACATGTGCCCGTCCGCTGCGGGCTTTATGTGATGGTCGCGGCGGGCTTTATGTAGTGCCCACGGCCACGGCGTTGCGGCCGCGGCGAAGTATCTCTACTCCACCACAATTTCCCGGATGATGATATCCTTGCCCTTCACAAAGCGAAGATCCACGCCGCCGCAATCCGGGCACTTAAAGTCGTGTTTCCGGGCCTCAAACTCGCGGCCGCAGGCCTTGCAGGCAACGGTGCCGGGGACGGGGATTATTTCAAGGCTTGAGCCCTCGTAGACAGTGCCCTCTGTAAGGGGACCGTATGCATTCTGAAGATAGGCAGGTACGGCGCCTGTAAGCTCCCCCACCTCGATGACGATTTTCTTTATTTTTTCGTTGTCCTTAAGATTCCCTTCAATGGCGGAATCCGCGGTCTTAAGCATGCTTTTCAGCAGTCCCATTTCGTGCATGATTTTCTCCTGTTAATGCGTTTCATTCAAAAACCGGCGCCCCGAAGGACGCCGGCTTGTAATTACTTTTTGGGGATAAGCTTTTCAGTGCCGCCCATATAAGGCTGAAGCACCTTCGGAATGTTAACCGAACCATCCGCATTGAGGTTGTTCTCAAGGAATGCAATGAGCATACGCGGGGGAGCAACAACTGTATTGTTGAGGGTGTGTGCGAAATACTTCTCGCCGTTCTCGCCCTTAACACGGATCTTAAGGCGTCTTGCCTGAGCATCGCCCAGGTTAGAGCAGCTTCCTACCTCGAAGTACTTCTTCTGGCGGGGGCTCCATGCCTCAACGTCAACTGACTTTACCTTAAGGTCAGCAAGGTCGCCGGAGCAGCACTCAAGAGTACGAACAGGAACATCCAGGCTTCTGAAAAGCTCAACGGTGTATTTCCACATTTTGTTGTACCAGTCCATTGAGTCCTCGGGCTTGCAGACAACGATCATCTCCTGCTTTTCGAACTGATGGATACGGTAAACGCCGCGCTCCTCGATGCCGTGTGCGCCCTTCTCCTTGCGGAAGCAGGGTGAGTAGCTTGTGAGGGTGTAGGGAAGTTCCTTCTCGTCAACCATCTGGTCGATGAATTTACCGATCATTGAATGCTCAGAGGTACCGATGAGGTAAAGGTCCTCGCCCTCGATCTTGTACATCATGGCATCCATCTCCTCGAAGCTCATAACGCCGGTAACAACGTTTGAACGGATCATGAAGGGAGGAATGCAGTAGGTAAAGCCCTTACCAATCATGAAATCACGGGCATAGGCTGTCATTGCAGAGTGAAGTCTTGCGATGTCACCCATAAGGTAGTAGAAGCCATTGCCGGCAACGCGGCCTGCGGCCTCCATGTCAACGCCGTTGAAGCGCTCCATGATCTCGGTGTGATAGGGAATCTCAAAATCAGGAACAACAGGCTCGCCGAAACGTTCTGCCTCTACGTTCTCAGAATCATCTTTTCCAATCGGAACAGAAGGATCGATGATGTTGGGAATCTTCATCATAATCTCGGTAACCTTTGCTGCAAGCTCAGGCTCCTTTGCCTCGATCTCAGCAAGCTTTGCGGAAAACTCGGCAACCTGCTTCTTGATCTCCTCTGCTTCTTCCTTCTTGCCCTGGGCCATGAGGCCGCCAATCTGCTTTGAAAGCTCGTTCTTCTTCTTGCGAAGTTCATCGCCTTCCTGCTTTGCGGCGCGTGACTGCTCGTCAAGTGCAATGACCTCATCAACAAGTGGAAGCTTGTGATCCTGGAATTTGTTTCTGATGTTCTGTTTTACTGCTTCAGGATTTTCTCGAAGAAATTTGATATCAATCATTTTTATTCTCCTGTACTTAAAGTTTGCGGCTCAGGTGAGCCGCAAAAGGTGTGTTAATTATTTTAAGGGATACTTTGCAGTGATGGTGTCGATGATTGCGCGAGCCTTGTCAACACCTGCATCGCCTTCCTTGATAACGGTAGCGATTGCCTCTGCAACCTGATCCATGTCATCCTCCTTGAGACCGCGGCTTGTAGAAGCGGGGGTTCCGAGACGGATACCTGAGGTTACGAAGGGGCTCTTGGGATCGTTGGGGATGGTATTCTTGTTTGCAGTAATATGAGCTGCATCAAGCTGCTTCTCAACTTCCTTACCGGTCTTGTCGAAGGTGGTAAGGTCTACGAGCATAAGATGGTTGTCAGTACCGTCTGAAACGATCTTAATGCCGCGGCTCTGAAGTCCCTTGCAGAGTGCCTGTGCATTCTTGACAATCTGCTGCTGGTATTCCTTGAAGGAAGGCTCAAGTGCCTCCTTGAAGCATACTGCCTTTGCAGCGATAACATGCATAAGAGGGCCACCCTGGGTTCCGGGGAATACAGCCTTGTTGAGCTTGAACTCGTCAGCAATCTTCTGGCTTGAAAGAATCATACCGCCACGGGGTCCGCGAAGGGTCTTGTGGGTGGTGGTGGTAACTACGTCTGCGTAGGGGATGGGGCTCATGTGAAGGCCTGCCGCTACAAGACCTGCGATGTGAGCCATATCAACGAAGAGATATGCGCCAACCTCATCGGCGATCTCACGGAATTTCTTGAAGTCGATTGCGCGGGCGTAAGCTGATGCACCTGCGATAATCATCTTGGGCTTGCACTCCTTTGCAATGGCAAGGATGTTGTCATAGTCAAGAACGCCGTCGTCGTTTACGCCGTAAGGAACGATGTTGTAAGACTCACCTGAGAAGTTTGCCGGTGAACCATGGGTAAGATGTCCGCCGTGGTCAAGGTTAAGGCCCATAACAGTGTCGCCGTACTGAAGGAATGCGCGCTGTACTGCCATGTTTGCCTGTGCGCCTGAGTGGGGCTGAACGTTAACATACTCGCATCCGAAAAGCTGCTTTGCACGCTCGATTGCAAGGTTCTCAACAACGTCAACACACTCGCATCCGCCATAGTAACGCTTTCCGGGATAACCCTCTGCGTACTTGTTGGTAAGAACGGTGCCCATTGCGCTCATTACAGCGGGGCTAACCCAGTTCTCGGAAGCGATAAGCTCGATGTGTGAATTCTGACGATCAAATTCTGCCTGGATGGCATCTGCGATCTGAGGATCAACTGCTTTGATATCTTCGAAAGTATACATATTTTCTCCTTATTCTGCATGAGCCGGCATAAAGCCGGCCCGCAGTTTAATTATTTTGTAGTCTTCTTGTTAAGCTTCGCAACGCTCATGATGTACCAGAGAGCAACTGCGATTCCGATTGATGAATAAGTACCGCAGATGGTACCGATTGCAAGGGGGAATGCGAAAAGCTTGATTGACTCAACACCGAGGATGTAAAGCATAAGAACCATTACAAGAGTGGTGAATGAAGTGCAGATGGTACGTGAAAGAGTCTGGGTAAGAGACTCGTTTGCAAGCTTCTTTAAAATCTCAGCATTCTCGTTGGTGAGACGGCGTCTGTTCTCACGAATTCTGTCGAAGATAACGATGGTATCGTTGACAGAGTAACCGATTACGGTAAGGATACATGCGATGAACGCAGAGGTAACTGAAAGTCTGGTCAGTGCATAGAGGGTAAGAACTACAAGTACATCGTGGATAAGAGCGATGATTGCAGATGATGCCATGCGGATGTCTGAGAATCTGATCCAGATGTAGATAAGCATAAGAACAGCTGCGATAATTACCGCAACGATTGCGTCAACTCTCATCTCACCTGAGATGGTAGAGCTGATTGACTCAGCGGAAATCTGCTCGTCGGTAACGCCGTAATCCTCTTCGAAGGTATTGTAGAGGCTCTCGCGCTCCTCAAGGTTAAGGGTGCGGGTCTTAAATACGATCTGGGTGCTTCCGTCAACCTTCTGGGTCTGGATGTCATTGTCGCCGGTAACAGCTGAAACAATGGGAACAAGCTCGCTCTCGATGGTTGCCTGGTCATAGTCCTCAGCGAACTCAACAGTTGTTGAAGTACCACCAACAAAGTCAAGACCGAAGTTGAGGATGCCTGCGCCCTGTGCCGCATGAACACCCATACCAACGCAGCCTGCAAGAATTACAACGAGTGAGATTCCGATGAAGATACCCTTCTTGCCCATGAAATCGATGGTCTTAAAGGAAATCTCACGGCCGAAGGCAGAAGCCTTGTTAACACCAATTGCATAAAATGCATTGATAAGAAGTCTTGAAATTACAAGTGCGGTGAACATTGAAACAATAACACCGATTGCAAGAGTGATGGCGAAGCCCTTGATGGTACCGGTTCCTCTTACGCCGAGAACTGCTGCTGCGATAAGGGTGGTAACGTTACCGTCGATGATGGCTGAGAATGCCTTCTTGAAACCTGTGTCGATTGAGCCCTTGATAGAGCCGCCGTTTGCAATTTCCTCACGGATACGCGCGTAAATAATAACGTTCGCATCAACCGCCATACCTATTGAAAGTACAATACCTGCAATACCGGGAAGGGTAAGGGTAATATCATAAAGCTGAAGGATTGCAAGAACAATTGTGGTGTAAAGTGCAAGTGAAATAGCTGCGACAAAGCCGGGAAGGAAATATACTGCAATCATGAAGATCATAGCGATTGCGATACCGATTGCTGCAGCGAGAAGGCTTGTTGATACAGCATCTGAACCGAGCTGTGCGCCTACTACATTTGACTGAAGTTCCTCGAGCTCTACTGAAAGTGCACCGATACGGATGTAAGATGCAAGATCTGAAGCGCTGTCATAGGTGAAGTTTCCGGAAATTACTGCGTTGCCGCCGGTAATTGCCTGCTGTACGGTGGGGTTTGAAATAACCTCTCCGTCATATACAATGGGAAGATTGTTGCCAACGTTTGCGCTGGTGGCATCGGCGAAGAGCTGTGCGCCCTCATCAGTAAGAGTAAGCTTTACAACGTACTCGCTGTTGCCAAGGTCGTCGTTCTGGCTTCCTGCCTCTGCAGATGCAACCATGTCACCTGTCATGAAGGTCTCGCCGTCGGGAGTCTGGAATTCAAGAGCACCGGGCTTGCCCAGTTCCTCGAGAATTGCATTTGCATCGGTTACACCGGGAATTTCAACGACGATACGGTCTGAGCCCTCCTGGTAAACAGATGCCTCTGTTGTTGCTGCCTCTGATGAAAGGTCGTTTGTGATACGCTGCTGGAGTTTGTAGATGGTATCATCAATCTGCTCCTGGGTAGCATCGCCCACGATCTGATAGGTGATTGAAACACCGCCTGCAAGGTCAAGGCCCAGCTTAATGCCGTTGTTGCCCTCGGTCTTACCGGTGGTATCACCGATGATGCATGCGGAATAGAAAATCATTCCGCCGAGGATGAGAATCGCCAAAATAAGCGTAATCCATCCTGTGCTTTTCTTCATTGTCTTGTTCATTTTAGTTAATCCTCGCTTGTTTCTTTTTTATCCTCGAGCGCAGCCTTTATCATGATTGCGCATTCGATTCGTTTTTTCTGGAGCTCACAGCCAACATCGTAGGTTTTGGTGATATCTCCGGTGAAGTTGTAGGAGTTTGCCGCACAGCCTCCGCTGCAGTAGAATCTGGCAAAGCATTCCCGGCACTTCGGTTTCGCATAGACATTGCAGTGCTTAAAGGTGTTCACAATGTCGTTCCGCTTAATTCCCTCGAAAACATTTCCCAGAAGGAAATCCTCGTTTCCGACGAACTGGTGACAGGGGTAGAAATCTCCCCAGGGAGTTACCGCAAGGTACTCCGTTCCGCTGCCGCAGCCTGAAAGACGTTTGGCAACACAGGGTCCACCCTCAAGGTCTATCATGAAATGGAAGAAGTTGAAGTCCCTGTCGGTCCCGGCCCTCTCAACCATGTCAGCCGCAAGTTTGTCATACTGTTCGAAAAGAACAGGAAGATCCTCTTCCCTGAGGGAATAATCATCTGTCTCCTTTGCGACTACAGGCTCAACTGATATCTGTTTGAAGCCAAGGTCCGCAAGATGCTTTACATCCTCCGAAAAATCAAGATTGTTTCTTGTGAAGGTTCCTCTGACGTAATAGCGTTCCTGGTTTCGCGAATCCGCAAGCTTTTTGAACTTGGGAACAATAAGTTCGTAGGAACCTGCGCCCTTTCGGAAGGGACGCATCATGTTATGAATTTCGGGCCTTCCGTCTATTGAAAGAACCACATTTGCCATCTCTTTGTTGGCAAATTCCATAACCTCGTCGTCGAGGAGTACTCCGTTTGTTGTAAGTGTAAAGCGGAAATTCTTATCATGAAGCTTTTCCTGCTCACGGCCGTAGGCCACAAGCTGCTTTACAACCTCAAAATTCATAAGGGGCTCGCCGCCGAAAAAGTCAACCTCAAGGTTTCTGCGGCTGCCGGAGTTCTGGATAAGGAAATCAAGTGCTGCCTTTCCCACCTCAAAGGACATGAGTGCCCTTCTTCCATGGTATTCACCTTCCTCCGCAAAGCAGTATTTGCAGGCAAGGTTGCAGTCATGGGCAATGTGAAGGCACAGGGCCTTAACAACAGTGGGGCGGTTCGAGAAATCAAAAATGTAATCCTCGTAGGCATCCTTTGTAAAAAGGTCGCCATTCGCCTTAAGCTCCTCGATTTCAGCAAGAGCTTCGTCAATTTCGGATGAGGGGTACTTTTTCTCAAGTTCCGTGCGCCCTTCCGCAGAAGATCCGCCGTCTACCCATCCGATAACGTCGTACATCAGGTCATCGACTACATGCACTGCTCCGCTATTTACATCCAAAACAATGTTGTATCCGTTGTTTTTGTACTGATGTATCATATAAAATTGTCCTTCAACGCACGAAATGACCGTACAGTAAGTACGGCCCTTCGCGTAAATAAAGCGTTTTTATTATCTCTTGTTTTCGCAGCTCTGGTTTCCAACTGTGCAGCTGGTCTTGCATGCTGACTGGCAAGAGGTCTGGCACTCACCGCAGCCACCCTTCTTAACGGTGTTCTGAAGCTTCTTGGTATTTAAAGTCTTTACGTGTTTCATGGATAAATCTCCTTCCATTATCTTAATGTCGGCAGCCACTGCCACCTGTACATAATCTGATATATTCTATCAGAATAATTGACTTTCTGCAAGTATCAACATTACTGGGCTGAGGTTTCAGCTGCAGCCTCGCCTGCGGTCTCTTCTGTGGTCTCCTCAGTCTCACCTTCTGCGGTTTCCTCTGTTCCTTCTGCCGCCTCAGTATCCTCAGCTGCCTCGGGCTCCTCGGTAACTACCGCTGACTCCTCAACTACTGTAAGGGCAAGGTTGTCGACGTACATCTTCTGGAGATATTCCTTGCCGCTCTCTACGTCTGTGCCGTAAGCTGCGTAAAGGTCATCCTCGGTCTCGTAGCTTCCGCTTGCAAGAATATTCTGTATGAATGCGTCATACTCCTCCTGGTTGAACTCGATGCCTTCCTTCTCGGCGATTGCCTGGCAGATCATCTCAACACGAAGGTCGCGGTCAAGGTCGCTCTCAAGCTGCTCTGTAAATTCATCTACAGTTGCGCCGTAGTAGCTCTGAAGGTATTCCTCAAGAGTGGAGCCGTCTGTTACATAGGTTGCGGTATACTGGTCAATTCTCTGCTGAAGTCTTGACTCGAGAAGTCCCTCGGGGAAGGTTACCTCGCAAACCTCGATAAGTTTGTCCATGATGGCATTGCGGATATCTGTTGAACGGGTATCCTCAGCCTGGTTTTCAAGGTAGCCCTTGATGTTCTCCTTGAATTCCTCAACGGTGTCAAAAGAGAAGTTTTCCTTTACAACTTCATCGGTGATGTTCTCTGCGGTGACAGGATCTGCGATGTAATTGATGGTGTACTCGAATTCCACAGTCTGGCCGGCAAGGTTCTCTGCGCCGTAATCCTCAGGGAAGGTGCACTCCTCACGGAAGGTTTCGCCAACGCTGTGGCCGATAAGATTCTCTGCAAAGCCCTCAATATATGTGCTGTTTGCAATGTCAATGTACTGGTCGGTGGCAGCGCCGTTTTCGAAGGCCTCGCCATCCTGGTAACCGGTGTAATCAACATTTACAACGGAATCCTCTTTAACCTCGGTCTCGTCATTCTTTGCATAAGCGCCATAATAAGAAATGAGGCCTGACATATACTCCTCAGCGTCCTCGTCGGTCACCTCGTAGTCGCCGGTGATGGTGACCTCAAGGCCGTTGTAGTCGCCGAGCTTTACGCACTCATCAACGTTGTACTCGATGGCTGCGCCTGTCTCAACTGCTGCAGTTTCCTCTGTTGTTTCGCCTGCGCCGCATGCGCATACTGATACTGCCATTACTCCTGCGAGTAAGGAAGCAAGAATTTTCTTATTCATTTATTTACCCTTCTTTTTGCTTTTGTCTTTTGATTTGTCATTTGCCGCAAGCGCGCTTGCAGCCTCCTTCTGCTTCGAACGAAGCTTTGCCATAAATCCCTTCTTGGCGGGCTTTTCCATCTCAAGATAGCCGTGAAGTCCCTTTACAGAAGTGATATAAAGGCCGCTTACGGTCGCCTTAACCTCCTTGCGGATGGGAAGAACCTCAAAGAGTTCCGCATCGCAGATAAGGTTTGTGATCTTCGGACCAACCTTTGCCTTTACAATGGGAAGCCTGGTGTTCTTTGCGTACCAGGGAACCTGGGAAGTGACAATGTCGGGGAAGCCGGCATCCTTAATCTTCATTTTCTTCTTGTCGATGATGGTCATGGCAACTGTCATTGCAGCTGCATCCATCTGCGCCTGCTGCTCAGCCTGACGGGCCTGGGCCTTCTTTCCAAGGAAATAGAGCACAATAAGCGCAATGATCATTACAACAAGAACAACAATGAGAACTATAGTAACTGTATTCACTTTTTCCTCCTTTATTTGTAAGGCCCAAGGGGCCTAAAAAACAAAACGTACGGGATATTGTAACAAAAAAGCGGACAGAATGCAATAAAAACGCATCTGTCCGCTTCTTATCTTTTTGCAAATTCAAAGTTCACGCCGTATATGCAGTCGCTGGCGGCATTTTCATCGTAGGAAAGCCTGTATTCCATGTAAAGGCTGCCGCCCTGATCAGTGATCTCCCAGCTGAGTTTTGAGGTTTCCACCTTAAGTTCAAGCTCCCCAGCAATGGTTTCGTAAATGCAGGTTGAGGGGCTGCCCTTTCTGAAAAGGAACTGGGGCCTGTCATTTCGGTAAACCCGGATTTCGTCGCCGAAGAAAATCGTTGTTTTCACCGCGGGAGCCCCCGGGTCCGGGGAAATTTTTTCGTTGAAGGTGAGGCTGTTGTCCGTCTCCTCAAATTTGGCGGGAACCCTGAAGGTATTTTCTGTTTTTTCTCCCTCAAAGGTGGTTGCGGATGCAACCCTTGCTATACATCTACGCATTGTTCTGTCTGATTATCTTTGAAACCGCATCAATCTGGTTTGTAAGGTGCTTGTGCATAACCTTGAGCACATAATCCTTGTCCTTCCTCTCAAGACCATCAAGAAGACAGCAGTGCTCCTCCACCAGCTGACGGTAAACCGTGTTGTCCTTTATGTACTCAAGCCTATAGCGGTACATCTGCTCCCTCAGGTTGCTAAGTATGTTCTCAAGCTTGGTGTTGCCTGTCGCGCGGTAGATTACATCGTGGAACAGAACGTCCGCATTGGCAATTTCGTTGGTGTCGCCCTTTTTGATGGCCCTCTCGTAGGCTTCATTCGCCCTGCGGAGCTCCTCGATCTCCTCGTCTGTAATGCGGTCACAGGCCTTTGAAACCGCAAGCTCATCAAGAACATCTCTTATCTCGAGCACGTCCTCCATGTCCTTTTCGCTCATCTTTGCGACCTGGGCGCCCTTGCGGGGAATGGTGATTGCAAGGCCCTCATGCTCGAGCATGCGGATTGCCTCACGGATGGGGGTACGGCTTACCCCAAGCTGATTGGAAAGCTGGATTTCCATGAGCCTGTCGCCGGGCTTTAAGCGTCCCTGAAGAATGGCATCCCGAAGGGTCATAAATACAACATCCCGGAGGGGAAGAAGGGTATCCATCTGAAGAGTAAGTTCGTCGTTCATCTCATACCTCACATTTCATTTCTGCCAATGTAACGTGTAACAAATATTTCCTTTGCAAGGCCGCGCTTTTCAATTTCCTTTGCGCAGTTTGCAGCAGCGTCCCCGTCCGAAAAAAGTCCGAATACGGTAGGGCCGCTTCCGCTCATGCAGGAATTGTCGGCTCCAAGCTCAAGCATAATCTTTTCAATATCCACAATGATGGGATGGTTTTCCTCCGTCACGTAGGCAAGCACATTTTTACAGCGGGTGTAAACCCCCTCGTAATCGCCGTCCTTTATGGCCATAACCATGCCCTCAACATCAGGATGGACAAGCTCTTCATTAAGTCTTAAGTTGCCATAGACCTCGGCGGTAGAAACGTAAATATCGGGTTTTGCAAGAAGCACGGTGCACTCCGGCGGAGCCGGAAGGTTTGTCATGACGTCGCCTATGCCCTCGCAGAGAACGCATCCGCCCCGGATACAGTAAGGGATGTCCGCCCCAAGTCCTGCACCGGCCCTTTCAAGCTCGGCGTCCTTTATGTCCTTTTCAAACAGGCTTCTGCAAAGTCTCATGACCGCGGCCGCATCAGAGCTTCCGCCCGCAAGGCCCGCCGCAATGGGAATATGCTTTTCAAGGGAGATGTCAACGCCCCCGCAGCCGAATTTTTCCTGCATGAGCTTTGCGGCCCTTACACAGAGGTTGCTCTTTGCCTCCTCCTCGGAAAGGAAGGACGAATCCGTGGCAAAGGTGATCTTATCATCATCGCGTTTTTTGCAGGTGACAATGTCGTAAACGCCGATTGTCTGCATGATCATGGAAAGATCGTGATAACCGTCCGGTCTTTTTCTTAATACATCCAGCGAAAGATTTATTTTCGCATAGGCTTTTACGCTTTTTGTATTCATATAAATCTGCTGTTCCTTACATAGCTTGTATACAATATACGGAAATTATAACATTGTATTTTTTTTAATACAAGTACTATTTGGTGATGGAGACCGCTTCCGGGATTTGCAGTAAAAAAGCCCCGGCTTTTGCCGGGGCTCAATTATGAAAAAGAATGGAGGAATTATTCTCTCTTACCCATTGTCACCTGAATGGTCGTGGTTTCATAGCCGTTTGACTTTTTGGCCACGCCCACCTCAACTGTGGTGCCTGCTGCGATGTATTCCATCTCCTCGCGCATTTCGTCCATGGTGGTAACGGCGCGTCCGTTAAAGCTTGTGATGATGTCGCCCACCTCGAGGCCTGCCTGCTGGGCAGATGAACCATCAGCAACTGTGGTGATGCAAAGGCCGTCGGGAAGGTTGTAGTAAGACTTTGCGCTGTCATCTACCTCGATACCTGAGATTCCGAAGAAGCCCTGGTTGTCCTCTGTTACCTTTTCCTGGCTGATATATTTTTCAACAAAGGGCTTGATGTCATTTAAGGGGATTGCAACGCCGATACCCTCAATCATGGTTCCCGTGTACTTTGCTGAGTTGATGCCGATAAGGTTGCCCTCAAGGTCAAGAAGTGCTCCGCCGCTGTTGCCGGGGTTGATGGCTGCGTCTGTCTGGATCATGTTATCGTTTGAGACGCTCTCACCGTTGTTGCCCTGGGCAGTCATGCTGCGTCCGAGAGCGCTGACAACGCCGGTGGTAACCGACTGGCCGTAGCCGAGTGCATTGCCGATGGCGATGCATCCCTCGCCGACGCGGATTGAATCGGAGTCGCCGATCTTAGCGGTCTTAATCTGACTTAAGGTATCTGAATCGATGGTATTCTTTGCGATTGAGATTACGGCAATGTCGGGAGATGAGGTTGATCCTCTTACCTCGGCCTCATATGCCTTGTTGTCAATGAAGGTTACGGTGATGGTGTTTGCATCTTCAATAACATGGTTGTTGGTAACGATGTAGATGTTGTCCGCATCCTCGTCAACGATGACACCGCTTCCTGCGGATGTGCTCTCGTACTGCTGGGTGCCGCCCCAGAACATCTGGTACTGGACGATGGACATGTTTGTGATTGATACAACCGAGGGCATTACGTCCTCAACGATGTCCGCGACATCAATTGCGGTTACGCCTGCGGATGCTCCGGTGCTTTCGGTCTGAGTCTCAGCAGCAGGTGCCGCCTCAGTCTGGGCGGGCTGGCTTTCTGTGCTTTCAGCCACCTGAGTGCTCTGCGAATTTCCATCCCCAAGACTCTTATTCATAAGGTAATTCACGCCTGAGAAGCAGGTTCCTGCCACAAGTCCGAATACCAGAGCGATTGCAACTGCAGCTCCAATTTTCTTTAATGTTTTCATGTCGTGCCTCCTGAAGAAGTTTTCTTTCTTTATCTGATAAAGAATATACCCCTCAAATGTGTACAAATTGTGTCAGCAAAAAATAAATTTTGTGATAAAAACGGGATGCTTTTATGAAGCATCCCGAAATTTCTCTTCTGGTTTTGAGCAGCGCTTTACTCTACAGTTACTGATTTTGCAAGGTTTTTGGGCTGATCAATGTCACATCCCTTTCCAAGTGCAACATAATATCCGAAGAGCTGAAGCGGAATGATTGCAAGGGAATTTGTGAAATACTTATTTGTCTCAGGGATGTAGACAACATAGTCCGCGGTCTTTTCAATGTCGGTGTTGCCTGCGTTTGTGACAGCCATTACGAAGGCTCCGCGGGCCTTGACCTCAACCATGTTGCTGACGGTCTTCTCGTAAAGATCCTTCTGGGTGACAATGGCATTTACCAGAGTTCCCTGCTCCACAAGGGAGATGGTGCCGTGCTTAAGCTCACCTGCCGCATAAGCGTCGGAATGAATGTAGGAAATTTCCTTAAGCTTAAGGGAGCCCTCCATTGAAATCGCATAGTCGATGCCGCGGCCGATGAAGAAAATATCATTTGCGGCAATGTAACGGTTTGCGAACTTCTGGATGTTGTCCTTGTTGTTGAGAAGAAGCTCGATCTGCTCGGGAAGCTTCTTAAGGTCGTGGATGTAATTCTTAACATCGGCATCATCTGCCTCACCGCGAACAGTCGCAAACTTTATTGCAAGAAGATAAAGAGCGATGAGCTGTGCTGAATAAGCCTTTGTGGTTGCAACCGCAATCTCGGGGCCTGCCCAGGTGTACATTACCCTGTCAGCTTCCCTTGCGATTGAGGATCCCACAACATTCACGATGCCAAGAGTAAGATTGCCTTTTTCCTTTGAAAGGCGGATTGCCTGAAGGGTGTCGGCAGTTTCACCTGACTGGCTGATTGCAATGACAAGCTCGTTCTTTGCGAGAATGGGATTGCGGTATCTGTACTCGGAAGCAAGGTCTACCTCAACGGGAATTCTTGCCATGCCCTCGAAGATATATTTCGCGGTCATGCCGGTGTGGTATGCGGAACCGCAGGCAACGATACGAAGTCTTGAAATCTCCTTTATTTCATCATCGGACATTCCGAGCTCTTCGATTTCGATCCTGTCGTCCTTGATTCGTGGATTTAAGGTGTCGCGAACTGTCTTGGGCTGCTCAAACATTTCCTTGAGCATGAAGTGGGCATAGCCGCCCTTCTCCGCAGCATTTGCATCCCAGGCAATCTCCTGCTCCTCCTTGGTGATAGGCTCCTTGTCGGAGTTGAAGAATTCGATTGAGCCCTCAGTGAGCTTTGCGATTTCCTCATTCTCGATGTAGTATACGTGCCTTGTATACTTAAGAACAGCGGGAACGTCGGATGCAATGAGGTTTCCGTCCTTGCCGCGTCCCACAATAAGAGGAGAATTCTTTCTTACTGCATAAACCTCATCCGGATGGTCTGCGAACATGATGCCAAGGGCGTAAGAGCCCTCAACGCGGTGCATAACCTTGGTAACAGCCTCAAGGGGATCACCCTTGTAATAGTAGTCGAGAAGATGTGCCACAACCTCGGTATCTGTCTCGGAAACAAACTCATAACCCCTTGCGGTAAGCTTGTCACGAAGCTTGATATAGTTCTCAATGATGCCGTTGTGAACTACGGCGATAGTTTCCTTGCCGTTCATATGGGGATGGGCGTTGGTCTCGTTGGGCTCGCCGTGGGTTGCCCAGCGGGTGTGGCCGATGCCCGTAAATCCGGGAAGCAGCTCGCCGCCGTGGGTTATCTCGTCAAGGGCAGCGATCTTGCCCTTGGTTTTCTTCATGCTGATTTTGCCATCCTTGTAAACGGCGATTCCCGCAGAATCATAGCCTCTGTATTCAAGTTTTGAAAGGCCGTCAAGCAGAATCGGAGCCGCCTGGCTTTTACCTACATATCCGACTATTCCGCACATAGTTTTCTCCTTTATGAAAATGGGACAAACCCAAAGGCCTGCCCCATGTGATTTACATATTAGAACTTGTAGTCAACCGCATCCGCAATGGTTCTTCCGGTCTTGGTCTGAATGTTGCTGCTTATCTCAAGAACGGTTGAGCTGGGTGTGTAGTCCTCGATATCGAAGAGATACTTGTAAAGCTGGGTAACGTTTGATGCATGGTCACATGCGATAACACAGCTTGCCTCACCTACAGTTCCGGTACACTTATCGAAGGGCCATCCTGCCTGCTGTCCGATGTTGTAGCTTGTTGCCTTTGTGGCCATCTCCAGGATTTCAGCGCTTGTAAGTGAAGTACTGATCTGGGGGAACATCTTGTTAACGATGTTGGTAAGGGTTCCCACGTCGGAAAGCTTTGCCTTGTCGAGAAGCTTCTGAAGCACAAGACGCTGACGATAGGTTCTCTCGAAGTCGGCGCCTGCGGTGTAACGTACACGGCAGTAAGCAGTAGCCTGAACACCGTCAACGTGAACATTTGAGCCTGCACTTACCTTGTTTGCGGTACCTGAAGAATACTTTGCAACCTCATCGATGTAGGAAGCGTTCATATATTTTGCTTCCTCCTGGCTGATGTCAAGCTCGATACCGCCAACAGAATCAACTGCCTCAACAACTGCATTAAAGTCAACGGTTACGTATTCTGAAATGTTAAGGTCCAGGTTTTTGTTAAGCATTGAGACTGCCTGTTCAGCGCCGCCGTATGCGTAGGCTGCGTTGCACTTGAAGTACTTGCCGCCGCCGATATCCATGTAGGTATCACGGAATACTGAGCAGAGACGAATCTCGTTTGTTTCGTTGTTGATAGAGCAGATCATGATGGTGTCGGAGTTACCGCTCGAGTAATGTCCGATACTTCTGTTATCAACACCGAAGAATGCGATGTTGGTGTATTTTGAAAGCACATCCTTTGTCTCGTCGGGAATGTCCTCGTTGAGAGTGTAATTTACTTCCTGATACTGGTCGGTAACGCCGTTGTCAGATGCATAGGAATCGTCCTCGCCCAGCTCCATACCTGTATTCATCTTTGACATCATCAGCCACACAAAGAGAACAATGATGATAATTATAAGAAGTACTACTTCTATTGCAAGAAGAAGTCTCTTCTGTGCAGCACGTGCCTTTTTACTTTTTTTCCTGGATGTACTCATTTTAAATCCTCCGGGTGGATATACGCAATCCTACCCATATTATACATTTTGTCTATTTATGTCAAGAAATTCTTATTTTGAACCTCTTGCAGTAAGAACCACCAGAATCGTCTTCAGAAGTATTTTGAAGTCGAGTCCGAAGCTCCAGTTTGCGATGTACTCGGTGTCGAGTTCCACAACCTCCTCGAAATCCGTGATTTCATTTCGTCCGCTGACCTGCCACATTCCCGTAAGTCCGGGCTTTATGGAAAGCCGCGCCTTGTGATGGAGTTCGTATTCCGCAAACTCATCCTTTGTGGGAGGTCTTGTTCCCACCAGGGACATATCGCCCTTTAAAACATTCCAGAACTGGGGAAGTTCATCGATTGAATATTTTCTGATGAATTTTCCTATGGGGATGATCCTGGGGTCATTCTCCATTTTGAACATAAGGCCTTCCATCTCGTTCTGGGCTGAAAGCTCCTTCTGCATTTTGTCTGCGCCCACATACATCGAACGGAATTTATAAAACTTAAACTCCCGTCCGTTTCGTCCGATGCGGGTCTGGGCATAGAAGATGGGACCGGGGGACTGGATTTTTATGATCGGTGCAAAAATCACAAAAGCAATTCCCGTAATAATAAGGCCAACGATGCTTCCGATTATATCTATGAAGCGCTTTAAGAGCAGCTGACGGGGGGTGGCGATGAGCATGCTTGTGGTCATAACCATATATTTTCCGCACTGCTCGATAATGCGGTTCTGCATTATCTTTGACTGATGAAGAAGATTTATGTGGACCGTAAGGCCGTACTCCACCAGCTGTTCGGCGAGAAGTTCTGAGGATTCACGGCTTCCGCCGAAAAGGAAAACCTCATCAACCACGTTGGTTCTGATGTATTCCATGAAGGAGTCCGCCGTTGCAACAACGGGGGCGCCCTCTATAACACTGCCAATAAGATTCTCGTCGAGAATGCATACGCCGCTGACACGATACTCGTTGTAGATGGTATGTGTAAGCTCCTCAAGGCATTCCTTGGCATGTTCCTTGTCAACAACCACAAGAAGGTCGTTCTTGCCGATGTCCTCAAGGACCTGCTTCCGGACGAGACGCTTTAAGACGCATCTGCCCATGTATTCAAGAACGACATTTATCACCCAGAAGCTGTAGAGTACCTGACGCGAATAAATCTCGGACTGCTTCGTGATGAACATGTAGGCCAGCACACCGAAGAAAACCATTGTGGTATGGGAAAATGCGGAACGAAGCTCCTGGTATTTATTGCGCTTTAAGACACCGGAATAGCTTTCGAACAGGAAAACCACGCAGATGTCCACAAGGACAATAACAGCAGCCAGTCTTCCGTAGGCGGTAATTTTGTACGGATTGTAAAGGCCGTGTCTTAGTATATAGGCCGCAACAAAGGCAACCTGCATAAGTGCAAGATCAAGCAGGGTAAAATCCAGATGTTTTAGCCAGGTTTTTTCTTGTTTCTTATACATTTATTCCGTTCTTCTTGAGAAGTTCCCGGGCGGAATCAAGAGAATCCACACCGTGAAGATTCTTGATGGGAGCAAATTCCTTCTCCCTCTCAACCTCGAATGAGAGACACGAATCCATCATGTGGATCATGTCAAGTACAAGTGTTTCAAATTTATATCCATTGGGTTCCTCGGGCTTAACAAGCTCGCCCTTTTCATCGATGTAGGGAACCTTCTTTGTAACAACATGCAAAGGCATGTGC
>R03__coassemble_744_pt1 | contig 17427 bp, 13 predicted proteins | sample R03__metabat2_high_PE_063 | metagenome-assembled genome bin R03 | reverse complement strand
ACCTTGAATATACCCTTCCCGGAGTTTCCCAGACTCTCATCATCACACGCATGGAGGGCCGCACCCCCGGGATGCCCCTTGAAAAGATCGAAGACCTTGCAGGACATCAGGCCAGCATGGCAATATACTTAAGCACCGGCATGCTTCGGGAATTGTCCGAAAAACTCATCCGGGGCGGTTATGGCCCCGAAACCCCGGCGGCCCTTGTATATAAGGCAACCTGGCAGGAGGAGAAGGTTTTCATATGCACCCTTGAAACCCTGGCAAAGACCGCTTCGGAAAACGGAATTACGAAAACCGCAGTTGTGCTTGTTGGGGAAGCGGTGACCCACAGGAATTACGAAAAATCGAAGCTTTATTCCGCTGACTTTTCCACGGAATATCGCCCCGCGACCAAAAAACTCAATTATTACGACACCATGCAGCTGGCGGAGAGGGCTACGGCCCACATTCCCGCAAGGGCCCGCTATTATGCGGAGCAGATGGGAGTTTCCTATGCAGGCATCACCATTCGCAAGCAGAAAACCCGCTGGGGAAGCTGCAGCTCAAAGGGCAGACTTAACTTCAACTGCCTGCTCATGCTGACCCCGCCGGAAATCATAGATTACGTTGTAGTCCACGAGCTCTGCCACCTTAAGCAGATGAACCATTCAAAGCTTTTCTGGGACGAGGTGGAGAAGGTCCTTCCTGATTACAAGTCCCGCAGAAAATGGCTTAAGGACCATGGGAATGAAATCATGGACTGCGCCTTTTGACTGGATTATTGCAGAAAAAGTTAAATACTAGTATTATAGTAGGTATTACGAATCACGGAGGACATAATGCCCGATAAAATTTTCGGAAAAATTAAAGACAATTGCAGAAGGATTACAGAGGACAAAAATACGAAATTTGCTTTTTTCTGCTCAGTGATCCTTATGCTTGCGGCCCATGGCTTCTGCTTTACCAATCTGATGTACAGTCATGACAGTCTCAAGTTTGCCGGATACGGGGAGGATAAGATTCCCTTAGGGCGCTGGCTTTACCCGGTGTTTGTCCATTTAAGGCATGCCGCAAACCCTTATCTTATAGGACTTGTGGCAACCCTTTTTATAGCGGCCTCAGTTGTGTTGACCGTATGGATTTTCGATTTTGACAGGCCGAAGGCCTTTGCTGTGGCTGTGCTTTACACCACCAACATCACCCTGACGAGCCTTTACCAGACCTACATTTATGACGCTGACGCTGATGGCTTTGCAATCCTTGCAGCCTGCCTTGCGGTTTACTTTGCGGTTAAGGTGAAGGGCCTTTGGGGAAGGATTTTTTCGGTTCTCTGTCTTGTGCTTTCCCTTGCAACCTACCAGACCTACTTCTGCGTCACCGCCTGCATCTTCCTTACGGTTTACCTTCTGAAGGCTTCGCAGATTACTGATGGCGCCGGAGTTAAGGAGTGGATCATTTCCGCATTAAAGGACATTGCAACAATGCTTGCGTCCTTTGCGGTCTATCTTGGCACAATGAAAATTTCCCTCCTGGTGACTGGCATGGAGATGGGCAGCGATTACAACAGTCCCTCAAATGCGGCGGGAATTGGCATCGACACGGTCCTTGGATTCTTCCCCCTGGTCTGGGAAAATTTCAGGAACCAGTTTTATCTTGACGTTAACGGAAATGACCTTCTGTGGCTGAACCGGATCATAACTCTGATTATTATCGTGGAGGCAGCTGCCCTTCTTGTGGTTTTAAGGAAGCGCCTGTATGCCTTCCTTCTTATACTCCTTTGCGGAGTGCTGATGCTGTATGCTTCCTACGGATTTCTTCTCATGTCCGGGGGAGTCATTCATCATCTTATGATTTTCGCAACGAATTTCCTGTACCTGTTGTGCCTGGTGCTGGCGGGAATCCTTGTAAAATGTCAGTTTAAGGCGGCCGCAGCCAAAGCGATTGCCCTGCTTCCCGGCCTTTGTATTTTCCTCATTGCCTGCCTTGGCTGGCACAACATCTGCTTTGCAAACAACACCTACATGGTGAAGAAGCTTGTCTACGACAATACCGCACTTCACGCCCAGACGGTCTGGGAGGACATCCAGAACACCGAGGGATACGAGGACGACACACAGGTTGTATTCATGGGCAAATTTGAAAAATCAAAGGCCCAGTATAAAAATGCAAAAACCATCATAAACGAGAAGCAGTCCATCGGCTTCACCCGTTCCGCAATCACCTACGACGAGACGGTGGAACTTTATTTCTACTACATTCTCGGCAGGAAGATGGACATCACCGAAAATGACGAGGAACTTAAAAACAATCCCGAGGTACAGGCGATGCCCTGCTACCCGAAGGACGGTTATATAAAAATGATAGACGGACGTCTTGTGGTAAAGATGTCCGAGATAAAATAGCCGGCATGCCGGAAAACAGGAGAGAACATGAAAGTAATAGATATCATCAAAGAAGACAAAATGTCCATTTCATACGAGGTATTTCCTCCCAAGAAGGAGACCTCCTTTGAGAGCGTAAAGAATGCGACGGAGGAAATAGCAGCCCTTAAGCCCGCCTTCATGAGCGTCACCTACGGCGCCGGCGGCGGTACAAGCGCCTTCACCCTGGACATTGCAAAAAATATCGAGGAGAAGATGGGAGTGCCCATGCTCACCCACCTTACCTGTGTATCCTCAAGCCGTGAAACCGTTTCCGAGAGGATCAGGGACATGAAGGCTGCAGGCATCCAGAATGTTATGGCCCTTCGCGGAGACCTTACACCGGAGCTTGAAAATTCCGACCGCTCAAAATGGGATTACACCAACGCGGTTCAGCTTGTGCGACAGCTCCGTGAAGCTGACGCTGATTTCTGTATCGGCGCAGCCTGCTATCCGGAGGTTCATCCGGAGAGCACAAACCAGCGTGACGATATTAAATATCTTAAGGAGAAGGTTGATGCGGGCGTTGATTTTCTTACGACCCAGATGGTTTTCGACAACAACCTTTTCTTCAATTTCCTTTACAAAATCCGTGAGGCCGGCATTACCGTTCCGGTGCTCCCCGGCATTATGCCCATAACAAACGGAAACCAGGTTGAGCGCGCCATCAAGCTTTCAGGCTCCTTCATGCCCCAGCGTTTCAAGAGCCTTGTGGACAAGTTCGGCGATGATCCGGATGCCATGATGCAGGCGGGAATCGCTTACGCAACCGACCAGATTATCGATCTTTACGCAAACGGTATCACAAATGTTCACGTTTACTCAATGAACAAGCCTGCCGTGGCGAAGGGAATCTACGAGAATCTTTCAAACATTCTCGGCAAGGATTTTGCAAACTGAGGCAATGACGGACGAGCGAATCTACAAAAAAATATATTCTTCCGATATTCCGGTAAATGAACGGGAAATCTGGCGCTATGCGGGATATGCCGGCGCCTCCGAAAAGGATGAGGAAATAAAAAATCTTCTTGAGGAGGTCATAAAGGAGCTTTCCGGCAGCTTTGATTTTAAGGTCTGCTATCGTAGGCTTGCACTTGAGTGGAGGGATGAGCTTCCGGTGATGCCCCTCGAATGCAGGTCAGCGGACCTTGCAAAATGCCTTAAGGGAAGCCGGGAGGCGGTTTTGTTTGCCGCCACCATCGGCCATGAAATCGACCGGAAAATCATGCTTTATCAAAGGATTTCACCCACGAAGGCGCTTCTTGCCCAGGCCTACGGGGCTGAGCGCATAGAAGCTTTGTGTGATGAGTTTTGCCGGGAGATGGAGAAGGAGGCGGCAAGGGCGGATTCTGAGCTTACTCCCCGCTATTCACCGGGATATGGGGACTGGCCCCTTGAAATCCAGAAGCAGTTTTTCGAGGTGCTGGATATTTATCATCAGATCGGAATTTCCCTTGGAGACAGCCTTCTTATGAGGCCCTCAAAGTCCGTAACAGCGGTTTTCGGAATAAGAAAACGCGAGGTGGTCTGCCCGGCCGCAACAAAGGCTTCAGAGGGCGATGAGCAGGCACCTAAGGCAGGCGCCCACAACTGTGCAGCATGCAACCTTGCGGACTGCGAATACAGACAAACCATGGAGTAAATCATGAATGTTTTAGAATACGTAAAAAATAATGTCACCTTCCTTGACGGCGGAATGGGAAGCCTCCTTCAGGAGCGGGGGCTCAAACCCGGCGAGCTTCCGGAAACCTGGAATGTGACTCATCCGGAGGAAATCATTGACATCCAGAGGTCATATTATGACGCAGGTTCAAACATCGTTCTTGCGAACACCTTCGGCGCAAATTCTCTCAAATTTTCCGATGAGGAGCTTGAGCAGTACATTGCCGCCGCAATCGGAAATGCAAGGCGCGCGGCGGAGCTTTCAGAGGGTACTCAGGAAAAATTTGTGGCCCTCGACATGGGTCCCATCGGCAAGCTTTTAAAGCCCTACGGGGATTTTGAGTTTGAGGAGGCAGTTGCCGTTTACGGAAAGACGGCCAAAATCGGCACCGCAGCAGGAGCAGACCTTATTTTCATCGAGACCATGAATGACAGCTATGACACCAAGGCTGCCCTTCTTGCGGCAAAGGAAAACAGCGACCTTCCCGTCTTTGTTTCAAATGCCTATGGCGCTGACGGAAAGCTTATGACCGGAGCTTCCCCTGCGGCCATGGTTGCCATGCTCGAGGGCATGCACGCGGATGTTATCGGCGTAAACTGCTCCCTTGGACCCCGGGAGATGAGCGGCATTGTGAATGAGTACCTTGAGTACGCATCCGTCCCCGTTCTTTTAAAGCCAAATGCAGGTCTTCCCCGCAGCGTTGAGGGAAAGACTGTTTATGATGTTTATCCCGAGGAGTTTTCGGAACTTATCGGGGAATTTGTAAAGCAGGGCGTTCACGCGGTGGGTGGCTGCTGCGGAACTACTCCCGACTACATAAGGGCAGTGACAAAGGCCTGCGACGGTCTTGCTGCTGTCCCTGTGACCGAGAAAAACCACACGCTCATAAGCTCCTACACCCATGCGGTTGAGTTTGACAAAAATCCCGTTCTCATCGGCGAGCGCATCAATCCCACGGGCAAAAAGCGCTTCAAGGAAGCCCTTCGCAACAACGACATTGACTATATTCTCCGGGAGGGAATCACCCAGGAGGAGAAGGGAGCCCACGTGCTAGATGTAAATGTGGGACTTCCGGAGATTGACGAGGTGGAGATGATAAAGAACGTGACCTTCGAGCTTCAGTCCGTCACTGATCTTCCCCTTCAGATTGACACCACTGACGTTACGGCCATGGAGGCTGCCCTTCGTCTTTACAACGGCAAGCCCATGATCAACTCCGTCAACGGCAAGGAGGAGGTCATGCATGAAATCTTCCCCCTTGTACAAAAATACGGCGGACTTGTTGTCTGCCTCACCCTGGACGAGGACGGCATCCCTGCCGATGCTGCAAAGCGCGTTGAAATAGCAAAGAATATTATCCGGGTGGCAGAGGAGTACGGCATCAAAAAGAAGGATCTTATCTTCGATACCCTTGCCATGACAGTAAGCGCCGATTCGAATGCGGCCCTTGCGACCCTTTCGGCCCTTGAGACAATAAAATCAGAACTTGGCTGCCACACCTCCCTGGGGGTTTCAAATGTTTCCTTTGGACTTCCGAACCGTGAGGTCATTACGGCGGCATTCTTCGGCCTTGCACTTGAGCGTGGGCTCTCGGCGGCCATCATGAATCCAAACTCCGCCGAGATGATGAAAACCTACTACTGCTTCAGGGCACTTCACGGTCTCGATGAAAACTGCGGAGATTATATTTCGAACATTGCAAATTATGTGGAAGCCTCCGCTGCAGCAGTAAATAAGGCGGCAGCCGGCGGAGCAAATGGCACATCCGCAGCCGGCGGAGCCCAGGCCGCCGGGGCAGGAAATGCACAGGGCGCCGGCGACTTATCAGATGACATTTCTGCAGCCCTCAGGAAGGCCATAATCAAAGGCCTTAAGGAGCAGTCTGCAAGCCTTACGGAAAAGCTTCTTCTTGAGAAAAAGCCTCTGGACATTGTAAACGAGGAGATTATTCCGGCTCTTGATACGGTGGGAAAGGGCTTCGAGGCAAAGACCATGTATCTTCCCCAGCTTCTTATGAGCGCGGAGGCGAGCCAGTGCGCCTTTGGAAAAATCAAGGAGAGCGTGAAGGAGGGCCCGGCAGAAAAAATCGACCGGGGCAAATTCATAATCGCCACTGTAAAGGGCGACATTCATGATATCGGGAAAAACATTGTAAAGCTAATTCTTGAAAATTACGGCTTTGATGTAATAGACCTTGGCAAGGATGTGGACCCTGAACTCATTGTGGAGACCGCAGTTGAGAAGCAGGTTCCCTTCGTGGGACTTTCCGCTCTTATGACCACCACAGTCCCTGCCATGGAGGAAACCATTAAGCTTCTCCGCAAAAAGGCGCCGTCGGTAAAGGTTCTTGTGGGGGGCGCGGTTCTTACGCAGGAATATGCGGACATGATCGGCGCAGACTATTACTGCAGGGACGCCATGGCAACCGTAAGATATGCCATGGAGGACGGAGCAGGAAATCAGTAATCACAGAAAAAGCACCTCCGAGGAGGTGCTTTTTTGCGTCCTGCTGTTAGTATTAACTTACTTTCCGAAGACGATAACTTCCGTAACCTCGGTATTGCCGCGTCTTTTCTCGAAATCCATAAGTCCTTTGATCGCCTTGCTGTAAACACCGAAGGCGTCGAAGACATCGCCAAAGTACTTGAGGGCAAGCTCCACATCGCCGGCTTCCTTTGCCTCCCAGGATTTTACGCAGAGAGCATGGAAGGCCTTGTGGGCTCTGTCCACTTCCTTGAAGGCTGCTGAACCCGTAAGCTCCGGATCCTTCTGGGCCTGGATCCACTTGCCCAGCTTGCAGGCTGAGGGACCGGTGGGATTGTTGACCTGAGCGAGACGGAGAGTCTCGAATTCCATGGCGTGGTTGTAAATTCTCCAGGTGAGAATGAAGTGGTCGATTTCGAAAATGCGGAGCTGATCCTGGATGGTGACATTTGAGCATCTGCGGAACATATCGCTGCGGAGAGTGTCAACATAGCGGCCGATCTTGTAGATGTGCTGGCCGGTTTTTGTGCAAAGGTTCATGAGCTCATCCTGGGCGGTGTTCATGTCGCCGAGGTTGTCCGCAAAGGCTGAGGTGATATTTGCCTGGGTTTCGATGGCCGAGCCGATCTTTTCGATTGAGTCCCTAACCTCATTCATCTGTGAGGAAATGTTCTCAACCTCCTTAATGGTTCCCTCAATCTTTACGGCGCCGTCCTCAAGCTTTTTGCTGGTGGCGTCCATTCTGGGAGCCAGGTCGTTGATTGAAGCCTGAAGGGTGTTGACTCTTGTGACGATTTCGTCTGCAAGCTCTGCGGTGTTTGTGGAAAGAACGCGGACCTGCTCTGCGACAACGGCGAAGCCTTTTCCAGATTCGCCGGCTCTTGCGGCCTCGATGGAAGCGTTCAGGGCAAGAAGATTACTCTGGCTTGCCACTCCCTTTACGGTTTCAACGATTTCGCTGATCTGGTTGATTTCCTCATGGAAAGCGTCAAGGCTTTCGTTGATTGCGGAAATCTCAGAAGAAGTTTCGTTTATGATACCCACATTGGAACCAATCTCCACAACGCTTGACTGGGTTGTTTCTACGACCTTGTTGGCGTCGGACTTAATCCTGTCAACGGAGGTGTTGATGTCACCGATTGACTCGGAGAGGGAACGGCTTGAATCCTCCATGCTTGAGATGCTGCGGCTCTGGAAGAGAACCTGGTCCATCATGTTCTTGACATTTGAGTTGTCGCCGATGGCTTCCATGGCCGAGTTGGATCTCATGACGAAATTGTTGTTGATGTGGTGGAAGGCGGAAATGACTGCGTTTACCTTCTCTGCAATCTCGGGATTTTCCGATTCCTTGACATTGCAAAGAGTGAGGTCTCCGCCGATTACCCTGTCAAGCTCGGCTACAAGGAGATCGTACTTTTTGTTTTCCGCTTCTTTAGATGATTTTCTGTTGAACATAGGCCCTCCTCGACAGGCACCGGAATCTGCAATGCCGGGCTGCCTCTGATGCTTAGTAGACATACACTTATCATTATATTTTATAAAACGGGGGAGGTCAATTAAAATGACGGGAAAAAAGACATATATAAGGGAAATTCATGGGTTTTATGCAGTGATGTTTAAGTTGCAAACTGGTATTATTATGGATATAATAATGCTTTAGATTTATTAGGCGTAAATGAACTTTTGGGTCCAATAGGAGAAAAATGAAAAGGAAAATTGAAATCTTTAAAAGAATAATTTCCGTGATTCTCTTTGCGGCTATCCTTATAACAATCACTACCAAATACTGTAATGTATTAAGGGACAGGACAAGAGAAAGCAGCTTCATTACGGGCCTGACCTGTGTTGAAAATGTAGATGTGGTTTTCATCGGCAGCAGTGTGACTCATACCTCATGGTTTCCGTACAGGGCATGGGATGAGTACGGAATAACCTCTTACGATTATGCAAGCTCCGGTGACATGGTTGGCGCCGAGGTCGGCACAATTCGCTATGTTAAGCATCGTCAGCCGGATTCGAAGCTTTTTGTGATAGATATCAGAGCTTATCTTAAGGCAGAGGGGGTGGGACACATTCCGGTCGCAAAGACAAATGCCATGAGCCATGGCTTTGACAGAATTTATACGATTCTTGACTGCTATAATCTTATCGTCGACAAATCCACCATGGGTACGCCCCTTAACCATGTCTTTGACATTCTCGGGTTTCAAAGCCACAGGGAGGCGCTTGCTGATCCGGAACACTGGGATTATATTAACGATGATGTGCCTTCCGAATATCTCGGCTGCACCATTTCTCCGGATCATATGGCAATTGACGAACCTCCCGCATGGATAGAGGGAGAGGAGGATGTGAGTGAGTATGCCGAAAAGTGTATAAGGCACCTTCTTGAATACGAACAGAAACATGATGATGTAAATATTCTTTTTACATTGAATCCCTATGGAATAAATGAGCAGCAGATTCTTCGGGCAAACAGAATGGCCAAAATCATAGAGGAATATGACGGACATTTCCTTAACCTCTGCAGTGACAAAGCGCCCTACGAGGTTGATTATGAGAAGGATTTCTTCAATCCAAGGCACCTGAACGTTTTTGGAGGAGAGAAATACACCCACTACGTTGGCCAGTATATTCTCGACAATTTCGACATTGAGGATCACCGCGGAGACGAGAAGTATGCTGAGTGGGATACTTATCTTGAGAACTCCTATAAAAAGGAGGCCAAGTCAGAAGCAAGAGTCGAGGCGGAAATGGAACGAAAGGCCGCAGATTCCGAGTTTGTATCTGACCTTGATACTTTTGATGATTTCTTTGGATGGTACAGCAAGGCCTCGAGTGCGGAGGACCTTTCAATATTTATGGTGGCCGAGGGAGAGCTTCCTGAGGTCTCCGGAGACATTTGGGGAATATTCAAGAAAATCGGATTCTATGATGACAAACATTACTATCACTGGATTTCCTCGGCCGGTACAGTTTACAATGGCGATGATTCGACCATTGAGGGAAAGATAAATGCGCAGGAAAGTCCATGGACGGTAACACAGTCAGATGATGCGGCATCCATTGTGATAGACGGAACGGAACTCTCACTGAAGCAGGAGGGTATCAATGTTGTGGCCTGGGACGACAACGAGGCAGAGGTTGTGGACAGGTTTGTACTTGTTTCAGATGGAAACGGCGGTTTGACAATAAAGCGCTGAAATTAAAATAAGAGGAAAAAGATGAAATCAATTGTTGAAGCGGTTTTCGGGCATGCATCGGAAAATCCCGAAAGAATGTGTATCATAGATGAGCAGTGCGCCCTTACCTACAAAGAAGTTTGCGGCAGGACGATGGCGGTTGCGGAATACCTTCGAGGCATGGGTGCAAAAAAAGGCGACATGGTCATTGTTGAATGTACCCAGGATGCACGTTTCCTTATTGCCGATCTTGCGCTTGAAATCATGGGCGCTGTGTTTGTGCCTGTTGAGATGAACGTGAGCAGCGAGCGTCTCGAGAGCATAAAAACCGAAACCGGGGCAGAGATTTATATTTCCGGAGATAAGATGCCCGAATTCGAGGAACTTTCCCTGGCCGAATGGGACGGCAGCTTCCCCGAATTTCCCGAAAGCTCTTCCGTTGCGGAAATCCTTTACACCACAGGAACTACCGGCAAAGCCAAGGGTATTGTTCTAACTCATGCAAACAATATAGCGGTTGCCGAGAATATCATCGACGGAACAAAGATGAAACCCTTAAATGTGGAGCTTGTTCCCCTTCCAATCAGTCATTCCCATGGCCTTCGTACCAGTTATGCGAACCTTTTAAACGCCGGTACAATCGTGATTGTAAACGGAGTAATGCGTGTAAAAAAATGGATTAAGCTTCTTAAGGAGTACAACGTCACTTCCCTCGATCTTTCGCCTACCGCGGCCCGCGCCCTTATAAAGGTCACCCGTGGAAATATGAAGGAATTCGAGGAGAGCCTGGATTATATTGAAATCGGAACAGCCGCCCTCGATGAGGATTTAAAAACATCGCTTTGCGAGCTTCTGCCCTTGAGCCGTCTTTATAACTTCTACGGCTCCACCGAGGCAGGACGTGTCTGCACCTATGACTTTAACGCAGAGAAGGGACTTGTGAACTGCATTGGCTATCCCACGCAGAATGCGACCTTTGCAGTTACCGACGAGGACAGAAAACCCATCAAATCAGACATTGATAATATGGGACTTCTCGCCATAAAGGGAAGCATGAATATGGCGAAGTACTTCAAGGCGCCGGAACTTACTAAGGATGCACTTCGTGACGGATACATCCTCACAAATGACATTGGCTACATCGACGAGAACGGAAAAGTTTACATGATCGGCCGAAAGGGCAGCGTTATAAACTACATGGGAATTAAGATTGCTCCCGAGGAGATAGAATCGGTTGCCGATAAGTATGACGGAATAAGTGATTGCGCCTGTGTCCCCGCAAAGGATGCAAACGGTTTTGAGGTTCCCAAACTTTTTGTTGTGCCCTGTGGTTCTGCGGATGACTTTGACAGGCAGGCTTTAAGAGACTTCCTTAAGTCACAGTTGGAGGCAAACAAACTTCCTCAAATCGTTGAGACGATTGATGTAATACCCAGGGCATCAAACGGAAAGATTCTTCGCAAAGAACTTGTCTGAAAATCATACATAAAGCCATATATCAATATTTAAAAAGGAGAACACCATGGAGGAAAAGATTCTTGAAATTTTAAAGGCAACAAATGAGGAACTTCTTGATTACACCGGGGAAAACATGCTCGATGACGGTCTTGTAAACTCATTTTCATTCATCTCACTTGTCAGCGACCTTGAGGACGAGTTTGGAATCGAAATTGACGAATTTCTTATGGAGGCAGAATACTTTGGCAACAAGGACCGCATCATTGCCACTGTTAAATCTCTTGTGGAGGAATAATGATGAACTGGTTTGTGGGAATGCAGTATAATTCAATTCTGTTTTTGCTCTTCATCGGAATATTTTATATTGCATATTTTGCCATGCCGAAGAATTTTATGAAGGTTGCCGTTATTATTCTCGGCAACCTGTTTTTCTACTATTCTCTGGCGGGTGTGGAGGAGCTCATCATCATCAGCGGAACAGCGGTGGTGGTATATATTTTCTCAATCCTCATAGATAACATTTATAAGAAGGCCGAAAAGGCAAAGCCTGCGGACCTGAGCCTTAAGAAGGAGATTGAATACTGGAATCCCATCAAGAAAAAGAGCAAGGGTGTTATGCTTCTGGGAATCATCATCATTCTCGGTATTCTTGTTTATGTCAAGGCGGGAAGAATCCTTCACTGGGAGGCTGTTGAGTCCTTAAGGGACATGAGTTTCAAAAAGATTTTCGTGCCCCTCGGTCTTTCTTATTACACCTTCTCTTCAGTGGGATATCTTATTGACATCTACAAGAAGAAGATTACCTGCAAGAGAAATTTATTTTATCTTTTCGCCTGCATAACCTTCTTCCCCATCATCGTGGAAGGCCCCATCAGCCGATATGAAAAACTTATTTCCCAGTTTGAGAAACTGCCGGGGTTTGATTATGACAGGTTCTGCAGCGGGATGCAGCTCTTTCTTTGGGGTTTCTTCAAGAAGGCGGTTATTGCCGACAGAGTCAGCGCCTATTCAGGCAGTGTTTTCGGCGCTATAGATGATTGCGCAGGCGTTCAGCTTGTGATCGCATTGTTCTTTAACATGATTTCGATTTACACGGATTTCTCCGGATGCATGGACATGGTTATTGGTGTTGCGGAGGTCATGGGTATCAGGCTCGAGCAGAACTTCCAGCAGCCTTTCCTTTCACAGAGTGTACCTGAATTCTGGCGTCGCTGGCACATGACTTTGTGCGCATGGTTCCGTGACTATGTCTACATGCCCATAGCAAGATCATCATGGGCGAAGAAACTCAACAAAAAGGCAAGAAATCATTTCGACAAGCACATCAGCGAGTCGCTTACAATGGCAATTCCAATGTTTGTGGTATGGCTTCTCACAGGCCTCTGGCATGGAACCGGTAAGCCTTATGTCCTCTGGGGATTATACTGGGGACTTCTTATGTTCCTTTCAATGATCTTCACACCTTACATTGAGAAATTCAACGAGAAGTGTCACTTTAAGACTGAAAGCTTCGGATGGATGTTCTTCAGAATCGTAAGGACCGATATACTCTACTGCGGTGCGGCAACACTTGCAACCGTTGGAAGTGGTTATGGCCTTCATGCGGTTTTGAGTCTTGGAAAACGTATTTTTGCGGAACACAGGCTTTGGGTTCTCTTTAATGATGATCTTTACGCTTATGGAATGACAGCAGGAGATTTTTCGATCGCCGGCTTTGCTATTCTTGTGCTGCTTGCTGTTGACATTGTCAACTACAGAGGCATCAGCATTCGCGAAAAAATGGCAAAGCAGCCCATTGTGTTCAGATGGCTCTTCTGGATTCTTCTCTTTGTGGCAGTGATGCTCTGGGGAAAATACGGAACAGGCTACGACGCCTCAGCCTTTATTTATAAGGATTTCTAATAAAAATGGAAAGAAGACTGACAGTTTTTAAAAGAATAATTTCCGTAGTTCTTTTTGCGGCTATTTTGCTCTTTACGTTTACAAGGTACGGTTATGTTATGAGGACCAGAAACGGCGAGAGCAACCATATTACCGGAATTACAGAGGTAGATAACGTTGATGTGGTTTTCGTTGGCACCAGCGCTACCTATACCTCATGGCTTCCCTACAGGGCATGGGACGAATATGGAATAACTTCCTACGATTACGCCACCTCTATCTCCATGATTGGTGCTGAGGTGGGGACCATTCGCTATATTCAGCATCGTCAGCCGGATACAAAACTTTATGTTATTGATATAAGATCCTACCTTAAGTCAGATGGCGATGGTCACATTCCGGTTGCAAAGACCAATACCATGAGCTACTCCTTCGACAGAATATACACGATCCTCGACTGCTATAATCTTATTGAGGATAAGTCAACGGTGGGTTCTCCATTGAATCATATTTTCGATATTTTGGCAAATCAGAGTAATCGTGAGGCGCTTGGAGATGATAATAACTGGAGTTATATCAATAACGATGTTCCCTCGAAATATCTTGGCTGCGACATTATTTCCAAACATATGGTAGTTGATGAGCCGCCTGCCTGGGTTGAAGACGAGGCAAATGTTGGCGCATATGCAGAGAGGAGCATACGGCATCTTCTGGAGTATGCGCAGAAAAATGATATTGAAATTCTGTTTACGCTTATTCCTTATGGCATCACTGAGGAGCAGATAAAAAAAGCCAACAGAATGGAAAAAATCATAGAGGAGTATGACGGCAACTACCTTAATATGTGCAGCAACCATGCTCCTTATGATGTCGATTACTCAAAGGAATTCTACAATCCACGACATGTAAATATCCTTGGGGCGCAGAAATATACGCATTATCTTGGGAAGTACATTCTCGACAATTTTGACATCGCCGATCATCGCGGTGATGAAAAATATGCTGAATGGGATACTTATCTCGAGGACGCCTACAAGGCTGAGGCGAAGGCGGAAAAGGAGATAGAGGAGTCGATACAGCGCAAAGCGGAAAACTCTGCATTTATGGCAAATCTGAGTGATACCGATGATTTTTACGAATGGTTTAACAGAGCTTCCCTCGCAGAAGATTTATCGATTTTTATGGTGGCCCATGGCAGTGTGCCTAAGGTGACAGGTGATACTGAAAATCTTTTCAGCAATCTCGGATTTGCAGATGAAAAGAAGGATTATTATCACTGGATTTCTTCATGTGGCGATATAGATGATGCGGACAAAGATACCGTAGAAGGAACTATTGATGCCAGGGAGAGCAATTGGACTGTGACGCAGACGAACGATGCGGGGTCTATTGTAATTGACGGCCGCGAGTGTTCTCTTCAGAAGAACGGCATTAATGTTGTGGCATGGGATGACAACAAGGCTGAGATAGTAGACCTTTTTACCCTTGTTTCAGACGGCAATGGCGGCCTGAAAATTGAACGCGGAGAACTTCCGGAAGCGGACAATATTGTAGACACACCTGAATCTGATGACAGTGAATAAGAGCTATTAGTTTGTTAAAACAAAACCGGGGATGATTCCCCGGTTTTTTAATACTTTTTATTGTAAAGTTATGTAAACTGAATGCCGAATCTTGCAAGGCAATTTTATTATCCGGCACAGTCGCACTAATCCGTGCTAACCCAGACGAACTGTCTCCCCGGACTTTATGCAGACCGGTTTTCCGTCAGCCATAAACCAGACCGGAATTGCGGAGGGGTTTACCAGCATGCTGCCGTCAGCGGATTTTATGACATTTCTTACAGCCTCAACATAGCGGAAAATCTCGATGTTGGTGGCATACCACACATCCGGAAGGCCGCTTAATTTTGCGAGGGTGTCCTCCATAAGGTCCCAGGTGCTGTAGCCGTCAAGTTCATAGGAATGTCCCCAGATGTAATAGATGCGGAGCATTCCCATTGCCCTTCCGCCCCCCTCATCGTCGAGAAAACGCTGGGTCATAAGGGGCATCGAAGAATCGCCGAAATGAACGGTGGGGTGCCATTCCATAAAGTTTTCGGGAACTGCAAAGGTCTTGGTCTGGACTGTGGTACGGCTGTAGCAGATGCCCTGCTTTTTGGCCTCATCCACAACTGTGTCGTTCCAGGTTCCGTAGGGATAGGCCATTCCCACGACAGGATAACCCACAAGCCTCTCAAGATTGAGGCGGTCCTCATGGATTTCGTAGGCAACCGTTTCACGGGAACAGTATTCAAGATGGGGATGGGTCAGGGTGTGGACCGCAACCTCGTGTCCCTTGTAAAGGTCTTTTACTTCGCTTTCGGCAATCTTTTTGTGCTCGACGGGAGCCGGGAAATTTCCCAGGGCAAGCCTTGAACACTCAAAGGCGCCTGAATCCAGGTTGAAGGTTCCCTTGATGTTGTATTTGTTGAAAAGCTCCACAAGGCGTCTGTCCTGCACAACGCCGTCATCGAAGCTCATGGTGAGACATTTGACTTTTCCGTCAGGGAAAACAGGATACATGGGTTTCTCCTTTTGATTAATGTGTGTTAAAATTTCAGATGCGCCTGCCTAAAAAGCAGGCGGACCATTTGAAGAATACCACAGGAAGGGCTTAAATACAATGGAACCTACAATCAGAATTTTTGATGAAAATCCCTACAGGACGGAATTTTCCGCAAGGGTTTTGTCTGTTTCGCAAAATGAAAAGGGACAGTGGGAGACGGTCCTTGATGCAACCTGCTTTTTTCCGGAGCAGGGGGGCCAGACCCCGGACAGGGGAATCCTCGGCGGAAAAAAGGTCATTTATGTCAGAAATGACGGAGGGGTAATCACGCATATTACCGAGGAATGCCCGTCCGCAGCCCCCGGTGACACAGTCTTCGGCACCATTGATTTTGAACACAGATTTTCCAACATGCAGCAGCACAGCGGTGAGCATATTTTTTCCGGAATACTTCACAAAAAATACGGCTATGAGAACGTGGGCTTTCATCTTTCGGATCATGTTGTGACGCTCGATACAAGCGGTCCCCTTGATGGGGAGCAGATTCGCAGGGTGGAGCTTGAGGCAAACAGGATCATCTTCGAAAACAGGAAAATAACAGCCTTCTTCCCAAAGCCCTATGAGCTTGACAACATCGACTTCCGCAGCAAGGACGGCATCGAGGGCGAGGTACGCCTTGTGGAAATAGATGGCGTTGACATCTGCGCCTGCTGCGCGCCCCATGTTTCCATGACCGGCGAGATCGGTTTTCTTAAGGTGGTGGATTTCATGAACTATAAGGGCGGAACCCGCATCAGTATTCTCTGCGGCGGACGAGCCCTTGAGTATATAAACGAGGATGCCGCAACCGTGAAAAGTCTGGTGAATCTCTTCTCCTGCAAACGGGAGGAAACCCTTGCGAATGTGGAGAAACTTAAATCCGACAAGGCGGCACTTGAGCAGAAACTGAGGCAATATCAGGAAAAGGCGCTTCTTGCACAGGTTGAAGGGACGGATGAAGCTGCGGAAAATGTGCTTGTTTTTTCGGATGCGGAGGACAACACCGCCGTCAGAAATGCCGTAAACAGCCTGATAGCAAAGCACAGAGGGTACTGCGGAATTTTCTATGGCACTGACGGAAATTACAGATTCATCATCGGCAGCAGCGAAAAAGACTGCAACGAACTGATGAAAACCCTTCGGGAAAGGGGCGTCAAGGGCGGAGGATCTTCTGCCATGGTACAGGGCAATGCCGAAAAAACCCGTGAAGAAATCGCGGAGATGCTAAATTTTTAAACAAAATAAGCCGATTAAATAATATGGCGAATAAATAAACAACCGGCGCGACCGGAATCAAGGAGGATTATCATGAAGGAATTTTTTGCGGAGTTCAGAGAGTTTATCTCAAAGGGAAATGTTGTCAGCATGGCTGTTGGTATCATTGTAGGCGGTGCTTTCACGGCAATTGTGAATTCGCTCGTTGACTGCGTCATCTCTCCCCTTATCGGACTTCTTATGGGCGGACTTGATTTTTCAAGCCTCTCCTTTGGCTTCAGGGGCGCGCAGTTCTTGTATGGCTCATTCATCCAGAGCGTTATCAACTTCCTCATCACCGCTTTCGTTCTTTTCCTCATTGTCAAGGGAATGAACAAGCTGTCTGACCTTGCAAAGAAGGAGGAAGAGGAGCAGGCTCCCGCAGAGGACCCCGCAGACATCAAGCTCCTTACCGAGATTCGCGATCTTCTCAAGGAATCAAAATAATATTAAAGGAAAACCCGTGAAACCGGCCTGTTCACCAGGCCGGTTTTTTTATGCATAAAGCGCGCGGAGG
>R03__coassemble_706_pt1 | contig 17852 bp, 14 predicted proteins | sample R03__metabat2_high_PE_063 | metagenome-assembled genome bin R03 | reverse complement strand
GGCGCCAAGGCCCTCGCAGACTCCGATTACAATGGGGGCCTTTCCGACCTTTCGAAGGAATTTCCACTCAAATTCTGCACCGATTGAAAAGGCAATGAACATGAGCGCAACATCCGTCACAATGGAGAAGGTGTCTATCACCTGCTGATGAAGAATATCAAAACAGCCGGGACCAACAAGAAGTCCGAGAATAAGATAGCCTGTCACATTGGGAAGATGCGCAAATTTGGCGAGTTTACCGCCCACAAGGGCTGCCGCAAGGGCAAACGCAGCAAATAAAAGATCCGAAACTTCCATATCAGCCTCCAAATCCCTCCACAAAACTGATGGGAAGTGCGAACATGATTCCGGTGTCAGGTCTTGAAAGGTCGCCCACCTTCTTGCGGATTATCTTTCTTGCGGTTTCAACTTCCTCCTCAGTGAGCACGAACATAAGGGTTTTTGAGTGCTCGCGGATAAAATCATCGTCAAAGTTCTTGCGAAGAACTCCGAAAAACGGCGCATCATCCATCGCCTCGATTGCGCCTGCCATACCTGTGGAATTGAGAATTGTACCTCCGGGAATGCCTGCCTCCGCAAGCTCCTCCATGAGTTCTCCCACGATTTCAACTTCTTTGATAATGAGAATTAAGAGTTCCATGTTTTCCCTTTCCGGCAATGCCGTAAAACATTTAAGACACCCCTAAGGGTGCCTATCGTAATGCAGGAGATGGGACTTGAACCCACACGTATTGCTACGGCAGATTTTGAGTCTGCTGCGTCTGCCATTCCGCCACTCCTGCAGCAAATGGTATATTACCACACTTCCATTTTTCGGTCAACAAGTCAGAATCCGCCAGGGACTTAAAAGGTCCTTATAAATAATGTCCCCCGCCTTACCGCGGAGGACATAAACAGCAGCACTGTGCTTATTTAATATTTAATTTATCGTAAATCTCAAAGCCGTCGAAGGTTGCAAAATAATCTGCAATTGTCTCGGGACGTCTTATCATCTTAACGCTGCCGTCCTCCTTAAGAAGAAGCTCCGCATGCTTAAGCTTTCCGTTGTAATTGTAGCCCATTGAATAGCCGTGGGCGCCGGTGTCATGGATTACAAGGTAATCTCCCATGTCAATCTTAGGAAGGTTTCTGTCTACGGCAAACTTGTCGCAGTTTTCACAGAGGGAACCTGTCACGTCATAAACATGGTCGCAGGGCTCGTTTTCCTTGCCAAGGACTGTGATGTGATGGTAAGCGCCGTAAATTGCCGGGCGCATAAGGTCAACCGCGCAGGCGTCAACGCCAATGTACTCTTTGTAGGTGTGCTTCTCGTGGATTGCCTTTGTGACAACGCAGCCGTGAGGACCGGTCATGAAGCGACCCATTTCGGTGTAGATTGCAACCTCTCCCATTCCGGCGGGAACAAGAATTTCCTCGTATACCTTTCGGACACCCTCGCCGATTATCTTAATGTCATTCTCGGTCTGCTCGGGGCGGTATGCAACGCCTACGCCGCCTGAAAGATTGATGAAGGAAACCTCCACACCGGTCTTCTCCCGAAGCTCAACAACAAGCTCGAAAAGAGTTTTTGCAAGGGTGGGATAATAATCGTTTGTAACAGTGTTTGAAACGAGGAAGGAATGGATTCCGAATTCCTTTGCGCCCTTGTCTTTAAGAATCTTCATACCCTCAAAAAGCTGGTCCTTTGTAAAGCCGTATTTTGCGTCCTGGGGGTTGTCCATGATGTCATTTGAAACCGCATAGACTCCGCCCGGGTTAAAGCGGCAGCTGATTCTCTCGGGAATATGGCCGATTGACTTCTCAAGGAAATCAATGTGGGTGAAGTCATCAAGGTTTATGGTTGCGCCAAGTTTGTCGGCAAGCACAAATTCCTCGGCGGGAGTATCATTTGAAGAGAACATAATCTCCCGTCCGGTGATACCTGCGGCGTCGGAAAGAATAAGCTCTGCGGAAGATGCGCAGTCGCAGCCGATTCCATACTCGTGGAAAAGCTGAAGCAAAAAGGGGTTGGGGCAGGCCTTTACGGCGAAAAACTCCTTGTAGCCCTTATTCCATGAAAATGCGTCGCGGACGGCAGCTGCCTTCTCGCGAAGTCCCTTTTCATCATAGAGATGGAAGGGAGTGGGATATGTTTTTACGATTTCTTCAATCTGTTCCTTTGTAACAAAAGTTTTCTTTGCCATTTTAAGCTCCTGTATTTATGTGATTTAAACCTTAAACACTTTAATGTATATAAGCCCCACTGTCAAGAATCGGAAAATATTTACCTTGTAAAAATTAGTACTTTTGATATACTTTTCTTATGAATATTCAAATTATGGCAGACAATCATCTGGTGGCTTTGGATACAATCTCCGCCGACCAGTCCATATCAAATTCAGGTTCTACCTCTTCGGAATCAGAGTCAGAATTCTCGAGTGCCCTCTCAAAATACACAGGCAAAAACCTCGGCGGTGGTATCAGCACCACCGATCTTTCGAGTGTCTATACCCTCTCCGAGATTTTTAAGGAGGCCTCTGAAAAATACGGCGTCGACCAGAACCTTCTCGAGTGCATGGCAAAGCAGGAGTCGGGCTTTAACCCCACTGCCGTAAGCAGCGCCGGTGCCACGGGAATCATGCAGCTTATGCCCCAGACCGCCGCGGGCCTCGGTGTCACAGATTCCACCGATCCCTACCAGAATATTATGGCCGGCGCGGAATATATCGCCAAAAAGCTTGATGAGTTCGGCGGCGATGTGAAGCTTGCCCTTGCCGCCTACAATGCAGGCTCCGGTGCCGTAAACCAGTACGGCGGTATCCCTCCCTACGCCGAAACCCAGAACTATGTTGCAAACATCACCTCCATGATGGAGCGCGGTGTGGAGGTTCCGGATGACATTTATTATGCAAAGGACGCAGACCGGGAGGACATTTTATCTGATATCGAAACCCTTATCGGAGGCATGAGTTCCCTGTCATCCTACTCAAGATTCTCGAATCTTCTTGCTTCAAACTCCGCAAATTATGAGTTTTCGGCAGAGGATCCGCAGGATGCTTATGAGAAGCTTTTAAATGCCACCAACAGCTCCGTCCTTCAGATGCTGGAGCAGATTTCCTAGGAAGAAATTTTTTTAAAATTTGTTCTTGACATACAATAGGCGCTTTGATATACTCATACAAGTGTGAAAAACACGTGCTACTATGGCTCAGTCGGTAGAGCGCATCCTTGGTAAGGATGAGGTCACCGGTTCAATTCCGGTTAGTAGCTCTGACCACCCGATACCGGGTGGTTTTTTTATGCCTTATTTTATGACAAAAAATTTGTAATATGCTATGATAATGGGGAATGTAATTTCACCTAAGGAAATACTATGGATAAAAACAGAATCGAGAACATTCTCAACAATAAACAGATATGGATGATCGGAAAGACGGACGAAATGTACCGCACCTTTCTCTCCCATCTTCACAATAGAGACCTGTCTCATCTTTCACTGACAGATACAGACCTTGAGGGCGCAGACCTTCAGGGCTGCAACCTTACCGCCACAAGCTTTCACGGTGCCAATCTCCGGGGTGTGAACTTTACGGGCTGCCATCTTCTCGGCACTGATTTTCGCGGCGCTGACCTTACAGGTGCCATTTTCAGTGAAGCGGTCATGACCTCCTGCGATCTTCGCAGCGCAAACTGCAAAGACATCGTCACTGACGGCGCAGTAATAAAGGGTGTTGATTTAAGAGAGGCTTCCGGCGATATTGTAAAGCTGGCAAACACTGTCCCCTTTGTTATGCCCGAAAACTTCTATGAGGAAGTATGGCCCGAGGCAGTTCAGCAGAATGTGGAGGAGACCCGTATTGCCGTTGAGCAGGAGCGCAGGGCTCTTGAGGAATCCGAGAAAAATGCAATGCAGCGCCTTGCAGAGGAATACGAAGAGAAGGAAAAGGAAGCTGCAAAAATTGCCGAGGAAAAGGCAAAATCCGTTCCTGTTACCGAGGAAAGTTTCGAGCAGTACCTTATCAACAACGCCTTTGCCCTTGCTAAGAAATACCGCACCGGAGAGGACTCAGATCCCCTTGACGAGCTTGCAGCAGATCTTGAGGGAAGCGCAGGAAATACTGTTATTTCCGATGCCGAATCTCCCGCTGAGCTTGCACGCCGCGGTGAGACTCCTGCCGCAAAGCGCAGGAAGCTTAAATAATCACCGATGTAAAACATTTATTGGGAAGATTTCTTCTAATGATAGTCTTCCCAATAATCCATTGCATCGTCGTACTCTTCCCATATTCCTGCCTCTACAGCATCTGATGCCCAGTCATCAGCATCATCAAAATCATCAAAGTCATCAATATACTCAAATGTACCGCTCTTGATACTGTATGAGTTTTTCTTTGCATTTTTTTCCTCTTCCTCCTTCTGCTTTTTCGCCTGGGCATTCTCATAAACCCTTTCGTTCTGCTCTTTAACAGCTTGTCTCCACTCTTCTTTTTGTCTTTCTCTGCTCGCAGCAATGGCATCCGGACAGAATTCATCAATCATATTTCTTGCAATATTTCCATCATCTCCCATTGTATCGAGCACTCGGGTGAGATTGCTTGCGCCGTAGCTGCATTCACAGACAGTACAAAAATAACCATAGACCTCATCAGTCAGATAGCTATCATATTTTTTTAAAAATTCTTCCTTCTGTTCTCTTGTAAGTTCTTCAGTATCATTTGAATCCTCGATTATTTTGTGAACATGTTCCTTCTCAAATTCCCGAATAATTTCCACGTTAGCCTTAGCCTGTGTTATTCCCTTCTGCCATTCCCATCCATATGCATCCCATGCTCTTGGAACATTTTTTTTCTTTTTTTCACAGCAGTAGTTTCCGAGATTATAAAGCTGTTCATACATTTCCCGGTCAGTGTAAGAGTGTTCCGTATCAAAGGACATATTCTCCGTAATTTCTTTAGCTTCTTTATAATTTTTTCTCGAAAAGCTGCTTTCTTCTATGTATTTTTCAAGAGGTGGAAGCCATTTTGGAAAGGTAAGAAAAAGTACTACGGCTATTATTATTGTCCATTTAAGTACCTTCTTTACGATTGCAATTGCTTTCTGTTCTTTTTCGCTCATTGTTATCTCCATTTTAGGGGCACATGATTTGTTCCTTTGATTATTTTATCAAAAAATTCCCCGACAGCAAACTGTCGGGGAATTCCTTATTTAATACTTATTTGCAGCCTACAGATTGAGTCCCTTGAGAAGGTCTCCAAGTGAGGTTCCGATTGCCTCTGAGGTGGGAAGATCAATCTTCTCCTCGGGCTCGGCATCATCTGCTCCGCCCTCCTCAAGAGCCTTCATGGAAAGGGAAATCTTTCCGTCCTTCACATTGATAACCTTAACATCGACTTCCTGGCCTTCCTTGAGAACAGCTGCGGGATTCGCAACTCTCTTTACGGAAATCTGTGAAACATGAACAAGTCCTGAAAGACCGTTCTCAAGGCGGACAAATGCGCCGTAATCCTTGATTGTCTCAACTGTGCCCTTCATTACAGTGCCAATTGAAACCTTCGCGATTTCCTCGGCTCTTTTAGCTGCGCGCTCCTTTTTAAGAAGTCCAACTGCAGAAAGAACAAGCTTCGAACCCTCCATCTCAGCAGTGATAACCTGTACCTGAAGGGGCTTGCCGATGAATTCCTTTGCATCATCCACATGGGTAAGGGAGAGCTTTGAGAAGGGAATGAATGCGCGAAGTCCGTTAAGTTCAGTGAGAACTCCGCCCTTTACCTCCTCGTTGACGGTTACGGTAACTGCTTCCCCTGACTCAAGAAGGCTCTTTGCATTTTCCCATGCAAGAAGAGTATCTGTGTCATGCTCACCGTCTCCCATGTATTTGTAAGATGCCTCAACGGCCTCTTTCATGTCTTCCATTCTTTCCTCTGCCATTTCAAACTCCTTTACTGGTTAAGGGCATTGAGTGAATCAACGATCTGCTGTGACCAGGTTGATCCGTTCTCGTCCTCAAACTTCTTGTAGCCTTCCTCAACAGACATCTTGCCGAGAACAACCTGTGCAACGATACCGTTCTTAAGAGTGGTAAGGTCACCGTTGTACTGTGTCATTGCATCGGTAGAGGGAACAAGAAGCGCGTTCTTGCAGTTGTTGTTGAATACGGCTGAAGCGAAGATTGCCTCGTCGCCTGTGGTCTCCTCTGCAGGATCATTTGCAAGGGGAACAAGTGCAAGAGCGGGATCGATGGTTGCACGTGAGTAGGTTGTGGTGGGATCTGAACGCTTCTCAAGCATATGGAACTGGCCATCCTCGTAGGTCATCTCCTTGTCGGTACCTGCAAGAACTGTACCTGCCTTGGTTGAGTAGTGAACATCCTCTACGCCGTAGGTCCAGAGGAACTGAACATCGCCGCCGTCCTGGATGGGCTCGATGAAGTACTTGTAAACGCCCTCGGGATTCTGGCAGGTGCTGCTGATGCACCATGCGGTGGGAACACGGTCAACATACTGGCCAACCTCTGCAAGGGGCTCAAGAGCAACAAGCTCGCCTGAAAGGCCGTTTGACTCAAGGTTCTTTTTAAGGTTTGAAGCCCAGCTTCCTGCCCAGTAGGTGAATACGCCGAACTCATCATCATAGAACTTGTTACGTGCATCAGAGGTACCCTGGTCAAGTGTAGAGGGATCGATGTAGCCCTTTGCATATGCATCCTGAAGACGCTGAAGAGCATCCTTCATTGACTGCTCGGTGAAGCCGTCAACCCACTCTCCTGCCTCGTTCTGATAGAATGCGGGATATGCATCCTGATAGAACTCGGGGAAGTAGTTGGTGAAGGGAGCCTCGCCGCCGATAAAGCCTGCAGCTGAAACGCCGTAGGTGTTGCCGTTCTTGCCATCTCCATCGGGATCGCCATTGTGGAAGGCATCGAGCATTGTAATGTACTCATCATAAGTGGTGGGAACCTCAAGTCCGCATGCATCAAGCCATGCCTGCTTAACATAGGTTACGCAGCCGTTACCACGCTGGATAGCCATACCGTAAAGTCTGTCATTTATACGCAGTGCGTCAATAACTGAAGTACTGCCATTCTCGTCGATGCGGCTCTGAAGATCTGAACCCTCGTACATGTCGGTCATATCCCAGAGAACGCCCTCGTTGGAGTAATCTGCATAGTAGCTTGATGAAAGCATGATTACGTCGGGCCACTCGCCTGATGCGATTGTCTGACCGAGAACATCATAATATGCGTCATGGTCGGGCATGATGACATTGATCTTCTCAATTCCGGTGAGCTCCTGGAGCTTTTCGGTGAACTCCTCAAGTCCGTCGTCCTTTGCCACAAGAACCTCATCGGTCATTACGGTGATTTCCTTGGGGCACTCGATTTCTGCGCTGCTCTCGGTAGCCTCAGCGCCATCGGTGCTTTCAGTTGCTGTTTCGTTCTTGCTTCCGCCGCAGGCAACAAGTGAAAGTGCCATGGCTGCAACAAGAAATCCTGCTAATAATTTCTTTTTCATTTTTTCCTCCATTTTCTTTACGCAAAAATTGCGTTTAGTACTTTGTATATATCAGAAACTATATCATAGTTTGTGATCTTGAAAGTGGCGGCCTTTCCGCCTACGTAGCTGCTGCCCGGGGCCGCCTCGATAAATACGGTCGCCGTGCCCTTGTTAATGTTGTTTGAGTAGCCCTTAATCACATAGTCAGTGCCGCTCTTAAGCTCTTTTTTGTCCACTGTGACAATGAGTGAAGGCTTAAGGGCTGTTCCTGCGTACTGAAGGGACTTTGCGGCATTGCCGTTATCATCGAGCACCGTAACCTTTGCGGTTGAAAGATCCAAAGACTTTGATGCGGGCGCAGCATATACCTTGTACTCGCCATATGCGCACTCGTCGTCATTGTTTGAAACATTGTTGCCCTTTCCGCTAACCTTCACATAGACTGATGCAAAGGTTGCGCCCTCTGCGAAGGTAAGGGGATTTGACTTACTCATAAGTTTTGTGCATTCCTTGTCCGTGTAATACTCAGCAACATAGTTTGATGCACCTAAGGTATGTCCGCCGAGATTTACGGTGGGCTTTGAAACGTATACACCGGGCTTGGTGTACTTTGCAACATCAGCGCAGTATACCTTTGCATTTGTAAGGCTTGCGGGAAGAATTGTGTACTTCTCGGTGTAAGTTCCGGTGTAGTTGCCCTTGAAAGTGAATACTGCCTTACCCTGCTTCTTGATAACGCCCTTTGAGGTCTCGTAGGTTGCGCTCTTGTTGTCCTTGTAGGTTACGGTGTAATCCTTGTTTTCCGTAAGGGTGATTCCGTTCACCTTGATTGAGGTGCCTGTTGAGGTTGCACCCGCAGGTGAGTAAACGGCATTCGGAACACTTGCCACAATATAGTCCGCATCCTCTGAAACAGGCTTCTGATAGATGGTGTAGGTGGTGACGTATCTGCCGTAGTAGCCTTCTATATTGGGGGTTACAACTATGGTGTAATCACCGCACTCAACAGCATTTTCTGCCATGTCAACGCTGTACTCGGAAGATGTAAATACCTTCTTTGACTTTTTGCCCCGAACCTCCTCAATGTACTGTTTCATGCTCTCGGCCTGGTTCCTGCCGTTGTAGATGAATTCCTGATTGACAAAGTCGACCTTGATTGTATCGGGATCAGCGAGAACCTCATAGGTAACCTCACAGCTGCCCTCAAAATTATCAATGCCCTTTACCACAAAGCTTCCGTTTGCCTGTGCCTTACCGAGCTTGGTGGGGAATTCGTAATCCCTGCCCTTCTTAAGGAGATAGCCGTTGTAGCAGAAGGTGGGATTTAATGTCTTTCCCGTCTTGAAGATGTAATGCTTTAAAAGGGCGTCGTTGATGTCGGCCTTTGTGATGGAGAAGGTGGCAGTGACCCTGCCCTTGTAGTTGCCTGTACCTGTGATTTCAACAGCAGGCGCCTTCTTGTCTGAAGCATCCGCAGCATTTATGTTATTCTTGATTTTTACTTTGTATTCGGTTCCCTCTTTAAGCTTCTTTCCGTTGAAGTAAACGGTGTAATCGGGCTGGATTTTTCTTCCTGTGAAGACAAAGCTGTCATTTGCAAGAACAACCTCAAGGCCGTTGCCGCTTACGCCGGGAACATAGTAGTAGTTTACAACCGAAGATCCGTCTGCTGCAACGGTAATGGTCTGGCTTGTGGGTGCCTTGTAGCCGTCGTAATCCCTGACGGTACAGGTAACCTCCTTGCCTGCCTCGGCAGTAAGGGTTTCGGTAAATGCAAGCTCGTAATTGTCTGTGTCATACTTTGTGGAATCCTTACCGTCAATGAGAAGGTAATGGTTTACGGTATACTTTGCAATAACAGGCGCATCTGAAGCCTTAATGTAGGAAAGGTAAACAAGCTTAACGCCGCTGTCCTCTCCGTTTTCAACGGTTATCGCGCCTGCTGAAACGGGAACTGCGCATACGGTGTTGCCGCCGTCGGTAGCAAAGATGTAAGACTTACCGTTTACAACAATCTCCTTTCCGAGGCTGTCGGCGTTGCCGAGGATATAGAAGGTTCCGTTTTCGGAAGCGGTAAAGGAAATCTTTGTATCATCTGCAACCGCAAATCCCTTTGACAGGGTGTTGCCACCATAGGTTATGGTCTCTGCAAGATCCTCAACATTCTTTGTGCCGCTGAAGCTGTAGAAAATGCTTGCAGTGCCATCTGTTGTGAAATTGTGATCGGTGCCGCTGCCGTAGCTTCCGCCGATCATGGGAATGGTGGTGATGTCATTTCTTGCGCTGCAGCGTGTGCAGTGGTGACTCTTCTCACCGGTCTCGGTCTCAGTGGCCGCCTTGTCAACTGTCCAGGTGGCTGACCAGTCATGTCCGCCGGGAAGGACCGTCGTCTTCACATCGCCGCATTTACTGCAGACGTAAACTTCCTTTCCGTCTGCGGTGCAGGTTGCGTCATAAGATTTTTCCGAATCATATACATACTTGTGGATGTGAGCCGTAGAATCAGCCTTTGTAACCGTTACGGAACTGATGGTAACTTCCTTGAAGGTTCCGGGGGTTACGGTCCTTGAATCGCCGGGATTTACGGCAGCGCACTCAATGATGTAGGTGCCTGCGGGAAGACTCTCGGCAGTGCCGGAGCCAAGGAGAAGACTCTCACCTGCCTCATTGCAGAGAACACCGGTCTCCGAAAGATCCTCGGAAGCATACTCAACCTCGATGCTGATATTGTCGTTTGAAGTAATGACAAACTGTTTGCTTGTCTTTCCGGGGGTGAAGGTTGCGGGGAAGGTTGTAACGCTGTTTACAACCGCATCGTCCATTACAACCGAAATATCACCGGTGTCAACATTGCCCGGAACTACTGCTGTCTCCTTCTGAACACCGGTCTGTGCAGCTATTACCTTTCTCATGCTTTCAATGTCATCCTGAAGGTTGTAGCTTCCTGCGGGGATGTATGAAAGAGCTGAATCGTTATCAAAGGCGTCGTACTTAACTCCGCCGTAAATGTACTGGCAGGAATTGTCAACATACTTTGACTTATAGCCCACGGTCGTGCCGTCCTGAAGTCCGATGCAGCTTGTAAATGAGTCGTTAAAGCTCTTGATTGCTCCGGAGCTTACCTTCTGGGGGTTATTGCACATGTAGAACAGGTTGTACTCGGAGAAGATGTATGCATTTGAGCGAACACTCTGGCAGTAGTCTGTCTGACCGTACCATACGTTGTTGTACATATGGATGTTTGCATTTTTTGCAAGGGGTCCCTGAGCCTGGCACATGTACCAGAAATTGTGGTGATATGAAAGGTTAAACTGAAGGCTCTTATCGCTCGAGCCCGCAAGGCTTGTCTTTGAGCAGCCCTCGAAATAATTGTAAGCGCAGGTAAGATACTGTCCCCGTGAAAACTCGATGGTACCGTCCCCACGGCTCTTGTCGCTGTCTGCAGGATTTGAAATCTCGGGGCCATAGAATCCGCAGTTGTGGATCCAGCATCTTTCAACACCGGCTGCAATGGGAGCCTTAAGGTCATCCGCGCCGCTTGTGATGCTGCCGTTTACGGCGTAGCCCTGGGTTCCCTCCATACTGATGGCTTTCTCGGGGGTGTTGATGAAAGAAAGATTGCGAACCTCAAAGTTTTTGCCAAGTTCAGCAGCGGAGGTTTCAGCCATAAAGCCAAAGCCCCAGCCGTCAATCACAGCATTCGTTCCGATTCCCTCGAGGGTGATGTTCTTGCCGGATTTAATGTAAGCCATGTGGCCGTTGTCGCCCACGGTGCCGCCGTTTCCGGTGCCTGAATATTCAGTGAGGCCCTCAATAAGGGATGCGCTCTTTGCGCTAAAGGTGCCCTCGCTGTAAAGACCCGAATCCGATACTGTTCCGACAAAACGAACAATAAGGGTAATGTTGTCAGCTGCAAGCTTCTAATGAATTCCGGAGTTGGTGTTGCTGCTGCGGCCGTTTGATGCTTTGCCGCTGCCATCGTCCATGCCGGCTGAGTTTAAGATGTTGCCGATACCCTTGACGGTTGTTCCGTCATAGGTAAGCTCGACATCGTTCTTGTTCTCGTCAGTGACATAAAGAATGATTGCCTTCTTCTTGGGCTGACCGTTATTTTCATAGGCACCGACACCTGTTGTGGCATTAAAATGCGCATAGCCGGAACGATCATAAGAATAAACCTGAATCTTTCCCGCGGTGTAGGTTGCACTTTCTGTGGTGACAGTAAGGCTGTACTCTGCGCCTGCAAGACCGGGGATGTCAATTCTCACACCGGTTCCGTTTGAGCGCACAAGATACTTTAAGTCCTCCTCTGAGAGGCTTCCTGTGTAAAGTCCGCCGTATGAAACCCCTGTTACATCGGAGGGAGAAATTCCATCGATTTCACAGTAGAGGGTTTCATTTGTGCCGCCGACCTTTGTGAAGGAAAGGGCAGATGCGGTTGCAAGAAGGGCAGCCTCTTCCTCTCCTGCTGCCTCCTCTGAAACTGCAAGAGCCTCCTCTGTTTCGTAGGCCACCTCGTCTGCGACCTCCTCGAAAACGGTTCCGGCATCCTCCGGGACAGCTGCCTCCTCAGCAAAGGCTGCAGTGGGCATCATTGTCACTACCATTGCGCAGGACATAAGACCTGCTAAGATTCGTTTTACTGATTTCATATTTTTTCCCTTCGCGTCTTTTAAACGCCAAAAACACTACGGCAAAGCCATAGTGTAATTTATATCTGTTTATACTGATGGTCCTTGACCTTTTTCAGTATCTCCGCCTTGGCAGCCTCGTACTCGGTGCTCTTGCACTCAAGGTCCTTGCATTCCTGACAGAGAATTTTTCCGGTTATGAGGGAGTAGCCGTATCTTGTGCACTCCGCATTGCATTTTGAGCAGTTCATTGCATCTCCTTATTTTTACGAATAATCTTTAATATTTTACCACAATTGCAGTGAAATTTTTTTGGCAATTTTGGACAATATTGGATACATATTTTTGACAAATCAAACATCGAGTTCCCGAAGCAGTTCACTCCTTCTTCCGCCTTCAAGAAGTTCTGCCGAATGCTCACGATATTTTTCACATCTGTTGAGGGCGAGGAAGGCGGCAGCATCCCTGTGAAGGGTAAGTCCCGTAACGAAAATAAGCATTTCCTGGCCTTTTGTTTCGGCGTTTTCAAGGAACTCAAATACATTGTCTATCATGGACAGCACATTTTCTGCATCCTCATCATTCCCGTTTTTCATGCAGGAGGTAATCTGAAGCATCAGCGCATCAAGAAGTAGCTCCGTCACGCAGACAGTTTCATCAAGGGGCGCATCCACAAACCTTGCATAGGCCTCTGAGGACGCATTGCCCTTTAGGATATCGAAAATGCCATAGTCCTCGCGGTATTTTCCGTAAAGGCGGTAGTAGGAATCAAAGCTCTCGGCAACAGTCTCATCCCTTAAATACTCAAAGATGATCTCCCTGTTAATTCCGGCGCCGATTTCTTCATAGGCAAAAAGCAGGCCGCTTAAATCCTCCCAGCCCCTTGCGGTCACAAATGAAGGTCCGTCAACATCATTTTTCACGCGGTAGAAATCCTCCGGATGAAGGCTGATGTAGGAAAGAACCGCCCCGTGAAGGTTTCTGGCGTTCGCATACTTTTTCCATACCTCAAGATCCGCCTCGATGTTTATGAGCCTTACGCGGTCAAGGGTTACAATGTCATAATCCCTTACGGCCCTGTTATATTCCGGGGGATTTCCCGCTGCCACGATAACCCAGCCCTCCGGGATTTTATGTCCTCCGAAGGTTTTGTTCTGAAGGAACTGCAGCATGGCTGGGGTCAGGGTTTCCGAGACACAGTTAATTTCGTCAATGAAAAGGATTCCCTCCCGTTTTCCGCTTTCCTTCATCTCATTGTAGATTCCCGCAACGATTTCGCTCATGGTATATTCGGTCACGGAATAGGTTTTTCCGCCGTACTCCTCCTTTACAATCTGGGGAAGTCCCACGGCGCTCTGGCGTGTGTGGTGGGTTATGGTATAGGATACAAGGCCGACCTCTTCCTCCCGGGCAATCTGCGCCATGATCTGGGTTTTGCCGATGCCCGGAGGGCCCATGAGAAGGATAGGTCTTTGTATATTTTCCGCCATGACATAGCTTCCCCTTTCATCCTTTCGAAGATATGCCCTCAGGGTGTTTTTTATTTCCTGTTTTGCCTCACTGATGTTCATCCTTTTCTCCTGTTATGTCAATGTCCGCAGCCTCATGCACAAGGGCCCAGGCGGGCACGCTCTTTCTGTCATATTTGTCCATGAAAATGAATGCGGTTTTAATGTCCGGCATCTTTTCGGGATAGGTTCCCCGTCCGTCTGTAAAATACAGTATTCCCTGTACCTTTCCCGCACGGCCCTCCTCCTGAAGGCGCCTTGTGTAGGTAAACACCGGGCGAAAATCCGTGTTTCCGCCGCCGGAAAGTTTTAAATTCTTAATGACATTCTCAGCCATTCTTATGTCGCTTATTCTGACATAATCCCGGATTTTTTCATCACACTGCAGAAAGTGCACGACAGTATCTCCGCCGTAGATTCCGCTCTCAAGCAGAATCGAGATTGTCTCCTGAAGAAACCTTCTTACCAGCTCGCCGCTGGTGGAATAGCTCGTGTCAACCGCTATTACAAACTCCCGAAGAGTCTTCTCCTCCTTTGTCTCAAGGGGTTCTATGATCGGGATGTTTCCGTAAAGTTCCAGGCCGTAGCTGTAATAGGCAAGGTCCATTTCCGAATCATCCACATGGGCATGTTCCCGGAGCCTTGCAAATTTAAGAAGAAAATCCCGGTAGCTTCTGCGCTTTTTGTTTGCAACCGCAAAGGATGCCAGTGTGTTTTCGGCCTCATCCTCCCCGGAATCGGAACGGGAACGCTGATGCTGCACCCGGGATGAAATTTCCTCCCAGTGTTCCTTCGCCTTTTTCTGCTGCGGTGTTTCGCTCGCCTTGTTTGAGTCGTCCCACCACAGGGAATGATCGTCCCCGTAAAATTCAAGGGAAAGTGCGGAAAGTTCTTCGTCCGTGAATTTCCGTACAGCAGCTGAGGTTTTCTCGTTAACGGATTTTGTGTCATTTCCGGATTTTTCCACATTTTCCCCGAGAAGAAGGCCGTAAATTCCCGCAGGGCTTATGATATGTCTTTCCCGCATAAGTGAATAAAAATCCTGTCTGATGTAGGAAAGGACCCTGTTCAGTGACTTTTTGTCAAGTCCGTCGATTATGTATTCAACCGCAATGTCGCAGGCAAGATTGTACAGTTCCCTGTTTCTCCCCCGCCGAAGCCACAGATGGCCGTATATGCAGTGCAGGATTGTGTGAAGATAAGTCCTCCTTAAAAACAGAGGATTATTCTTAAAAAGACGGATGCACTTATCGGAAGCAAAATAAAGATAAAGCCCGTTGGTGCAGAGTGTACCCACATCCTCCCGGGCCTTTGGGGTAAGGCCGAAAAGGGCCGGCGAAAAAAAGGGAAGGTCGGCAGAGATTTCCTCCGCCACGCAGTTAAGCACCTTCTCCCCCATCTCGCTTTGCCATTCAGTTTCCGTTTTTACATGCTGCTTCATTTGTATGATTATCTTTCGGATGCGGCGCGTATTATAAGGGCCGTTTCCTTTGTAAAGCCCATTGCGGCGCTTTCCGTGACTGCCGCGGTAATGCCCTTTTTCGATATAAGGCCGCTTTTTATGAGATTTTCCATTGTGGAAATATCCCGGGTTCTGCCCAGTTTTTTCATGACACGAACCTCATTGTCCCCAATGTATTTTGAATATGTCTCTTCGGCGTTTTCCGTAAGTTCAAAGGGATAATTAAGACGGAATACCGCCATGAGAAGAAGGGTCAGGAAATTTTCGCTGCAGGACGCCTTCTCAAAGACGCTGTCATATTCCCTGAACATGAATTTTCCGTTGTCAAACTGTTTTCTTGCCCTAAAGCCCTCCCCCTCAACCTCAAGGTGAAAAATGTGGGCGGGGCCTATGAGCTCATAGCTTTCCGTATATTCCGGCATGAGGATTTTTGCCAGGGTAGTGCCGTTTTTTGCGAAGCTTATCTCAATCTCCTGATTTAAGAGTTTGCAGAATTCCCGCATGCCTGTAGGTTCTGAAGGGTCCGCCCTGAAGGTGATGTGCCGGAGGTTTCTGCAGTTCATGAAGGCATCACCTGCAATCTTAGTAAGAGCCGGTCCGCACTCTATGGCAGTAAAACGGCTGCAGCGGTAAAAGGCGTAGTCCTTAATCTCAAGTACAGAGTCCGGAAGGACAAGGCTTTCGAGGTTTTCCGCAAACACCGGTCTTACCGCCGAAATTCCCGCTCTGCCCGAAAAAGACGTGTCCTCAAAATTCCAGAGCTTAGCCTCCCTTAGCTCCTTTTCATGTTCCCTTAAGTGTCCTTTGGGGCCAAAGCAGTACTTTCCGATTTCCGTGACTTTTTCGCCGCCTAAGCTTTCCGGGATTTCAACCTCTCCGCAGGGCGCGTAAACCCGCAGAAGTCCAAGGCCACTCTCATTCTTTTCACAGAGAAATATTCTGTTGTCATCAGTTCTGTAGATCATTTTATGCACCGATAAGGGCAAACACAGCCTCTTTAATGGTTTTCTCCCTCTCCTTTGCCTTCGCCCTCGTCTCACCTTCGATGTAGAAGTAGAACTTTATCTTGGGTTCGGTTCCTGAGGGTCTTATGGCAAACCAGCTTCCGTCCTCAAGGAAAAAGCGAAGTACGTTTGAGGGCGGAATATCCTCATAGCCCTCCCTGTAATCAATGATCCTGTCAATCTTAATGCCCGCAACCTCCGAAGGAAGATCAGACCTTAAAAGTTCCATCATGGATTTTATCTTTTCAGCCCCCGCAAGGCCCTCGTAGATGATATTCGGCTCATCCTCGAACATGGGTCCGTACTCTGTGTAAATATCATCGAGAACATCAAAAAGGCTCTTTCCCTGCTTTGCATAGAAGGCCGCAGCCTCCGCGATGATCATGCCTGCGGAAATTCCGTCCTTGTCCCGGATTGAGGTGCAGACCGCATAACCTACGGACTCCTCATAGCCGAAAAGATATTCATAACCCTTCTTTTCGATTTCCGGAATCTTTCCGCAGATGTTCTTAAAGCCCGTAAGTGCCTCGAACATTTTTACGCCATAAGACTTTGCGATTTTAGAAGACAAAGTCGAGGTAACAATGGACTTAACCATGGCACCGTTTTGCGGAAGTTTGCCGGATAACTTCCGTCCCTCAAGAAGATATTTGACAATGAGATATCCTGTCTGGTTGCCGTTTAAGGGAACATATTCCCCGTCGCCGGAAAGAAGCTCGATGGCAAATCTGTCCGCATCGGGATCCGTTGCCATAAGAAGCTTTGCGCCGACCTTTTTGCCAAGCTCCTCCGCAAGGGCAAAGGCCGCCGGGCTCTCGGGATTCGGATATCCCACAGTGGTAAAATCAGGGTCGGGATTTCTCTGCTCCTCGACCATATGGACATTCCTAAAGCCGCGCTCCTCCATCATCTTCGAGAAGGGTACGGCACCGGCCCCGTTAAGAGGGGTATAGACAATGGGAATATCAAGGTCAAGTGCGCTGCTGTCATTTACCGAGAAGGACTTTACCTCATCAAGGTACATGCGATCCTCCTTCTCTCCCAAAACAACGATTTTCCCCTGTCTTACAAGGTCATTAAAATCCTCATGCTCTATGTCGAAATAATCGAGTTTCTGCATGCAGGAATACATGCCGTCCGCAATTTCGGAGCTGACCTGACAGCCGTCCTCCCAGTAGGCCTTGTAGCCGTTGTAATCTTTAGGGTTGTGGGATGCGGTAATATTGATACCCGAAACCGTGCCCAGTTTTCTGATGAGAAAGGCAAGCTGGGGAGTCGGGCGAAGGCCGTCGAAAACGTAGGTTTTAATTCCGTTCGAGGCAAGTATGGATGCAGCAAGCTGTGAAAATTCCTTTGAGTAGTGCCTTGGGTCATGGGCGATGATAACGCCCTTTTCCATTGCCGTTTTTCCCTTTTCTTTTATGAAATTTGCGATGCCTAAAGTGGCCCGTCCCACGGTGTAAAAATTCATGCAGTTTGTGCCGAGATGAATTTTGCCCCGAAGTCCTGCGGTGCCGAAGGAAAGGTCAGGCAGGAAGCGCTCCTTCATCATTTCATCGTCCCCTGCTATTTCCGCAAGTTCGCCGTACATGGGATCCTCCGCGGGAACGGATTTTTTCCAGTATTCGTATTTTTCCTTATAGTCCATAATCGTTCACCTTTGAAAAAGACTTTTTGCGTTTCCTGTATTTTACCAAATTTGAAAGGGCATAACAATTGATTTTAGGGCCCGATTCAATGTGGGACGCCGCCTGCACAAATGGGCTTTACAATCAGAA